>JACCEE010067583.1_pt1 | contig 26771 bp, 24 predicted proteins | sample 7449931 | NCBI WGS metagenome assembly JACCEE01 (sample SAMN15323457, study PRJNA562643) | freshwater metagenome | isolation source: river surface water | place: USA:Blue River Watershed | collected 2017-08-19 | reverse complement strand
GCCCACTTCTCTATATGCAAGCACGAGGCATTCTGGTCGATGAAGAAAAGCTTGCCAGTCATCGTAAAGAGGCGCGCGCTCTCCGAGATGAACTTCAAGAGAAACTTAACCAGCTTGCTGGCTTTGCTCTTAACGTAGCCAGTCCAGTGCAGTGCAAGAAGTTCTTCTACGAAACAAAGGGTTATCCAGTCCAAACTAAAAAGAGCCGAGATCCTAAGACTGGGATGAAGAAAGAATCTATCAGCGCAGACGACAAAGCTATGAAGCGCCTGATAAGAAAATTCAATAGCGAGGAGGCCAAGCTTGTTACGCAGATTAGGAAGTACAGAAAGCTTATCGGAACATATCTCGAAGTCCAGTATGATACTGATAAAAGATTGCGGTGCAGTTTTAATATGGCTGGGACCTCCACTGGGCGACTCAGCTCTAGCGAAACTATCTTCGGAACAGGTACAAACATGCAAAACCTGCCCAAGTCCTTCAAAGAGTTTTTAATTGCTGACCCTGGTCACGTTATTGTGGAGGTTGACAAAAGCCAAGCTGAGTGGGTAGCAACAGCCTATGTAGCCGGCGACGCTAGGATGATCGAAGCAGTTGAGAGTGGCATAGACGCTCATATTCATACTGCTAATCTAATGTTCAACATCCCTAAGGATCTGATCAAGAAAGAGAGTGACATTTTAGAAGGCTCAACTGATGAAGATTGGATTAAAGAGCAAAGGATAATTCACATCCCTGAGATTCTTGCCTATCGAAACATCTTGCCGAACATGTCTTGCAGGCAGGCGGGAAAGAAATCTAATCACTCTTTTAACTATGGCCTATCTCCTCAGGGATTCGCCATTCAGTATGACCTGGAGCTTAAGTATGCCAAGCAATGCTACAATCTCTACCACAATGCATATCCAGGCCTCAACATCTGGCATCAGCACATCAGGAACAAACTTAGCAAAGATCGAACTCTTGAAAACCTCTTTGGACGTAAACGCAGGTTTCTCAATAGATGGAACGACGATCTATTTAAGGCTGCATATTCCTATATACCGCAGTCAACCGTTGGACAATTGCTCAACTATGGAATCATTGAAACTTATTATCAACAGGATCGAGAAGGATTTGAGTTCCTGCGAAGCTGGGATCTTCTGAACCAAGTGCACGATAGTATGGTCTTTCAGTATCCTATCGACAAGGTTGATGATCTGGTCAAGACAATTAAGCAGATCCAGCTTAATCTAGATCCAGTTCTCTATGCCAACGGCCGACAGTTTATAATCAAAACCGACTGTAAGATCGGCCTCAACTGCAAAAAGCTTTTCGGAGTTGACATCTATGCAGACGCTGATCAGATGAAATCAGAAATCCAAGAGATTATCAAAACTAAACTAACGCACAACGAACCTACAAAAATTGAACTGGAGGAAGACGATGAAGAAGAAACTTTAGATGAAGAAACTTCGGAGGAGTAAACATGCAACGGCACTTTCCGGACTACCTCTCTACTTACTTAAAGTTCACGGAGAAGAGTGAGCCGCCAACAAACTATCATATCTGGACTTGCCTGTCTGTAATAGCAGCAGCTATGCAGCGGAAATGCTATCTGAGGTGGGGCTTCAAGACTCTTTATCCCAATCTCTATATTGTTCTCATAGGCCCAAGCGGTTGTCGTAAAGGTACGGCCATGAACATAGGCAAGGATCTTCTCCTAGAGATAAATGGCCTCAATCTCTCTAGTGAATCAGTAACAAGAGAAGCCCTTATCAGAGATATGAAAGATGGCATAACAACTTTCACAGACCCAACTGATCAGATGCTGAAATTCCACAGCTCTGTTACAGTAGTATCGGAGGAACTCAGTGTCTTTCTCGGCCAACAAAATGTCAAGTTCCTTGCAGATCTCACAGACTGGTTCGACTGTTCAGATCAATGGACGTATCGGACTAAGGGCTCCGGCACAGATAAACTCGTCGGAGTCTGCGTCAATATCCTTGGAGCTACGGCTCCCGACTGGCTCAGAAGCATCCTTCCTCAAGAGGCTTTCGGTGGAGGATTTACTTCACGAGTTATATTTGTGGTCGAAGAGGCAAAGAAACAAATCGTGCCAGACCCAAGAATTCCGGATGAAATATTGGCACTTCGACCAGGGCTCGTAGCGGATCTGGAACAAATAAGTGCAATGGCAGGCGAGATGATTTTCATGGAAGATACTATGGCGCTCTATACAGATTGGTATATTCAGCAATCTAAAAGTCCTGCCATCAAGGATCCGCATTTTGCAGGTTATTGCGAACGTCGAGCTATTCATGTACTCAAACTAAGCATGGTCATGTCAGCAAGTAGAAGCTGCGACAGGATGATTACTGTTTCAGATTTCTCAAGAGCTCTAGCTTTGTTGGAGTCAGTAGAGCCTAGAATGCCCCGTGCCTTTATGGGTCTTGGCCGAGCTAAGTACAGCGATATGACAAGTCAGCTTTATGAATATCTTTCACGAGTCCACCGAGCGAGTCAGGCAGATATCTTGAATAAATTCGATGTAGATCTTGATGAGTACACACTTCAATTGGTAATGAAAACTTTGAGTGCAAGAAAAGTTGTGAAGATAGAATACAGTAGTTCAACTGGTGAAACTTTTTACACATTCCAGAAAGGAGAAGAATGATGGAAGATCTTGGAATAAATCCTAAAGATAAAATTGGAAAGCTGAAACCCGGAGTGGCTGATATACCGGCAACAGCTATTGTCGAAGCTTCAATAGTTCATAGACTCGGGCATGAGAAATACGGCTATTACAACTGGAGGACTGTGCCAAAAGTACAATTAATGACATACGCCAATGCAGCCATGCGGCATCTTATTTCCTTTATAGACGGCCAGAAGTATGATGCAGAGAGTGGCGTTAGCCACCTAGCCCACGTGATAGCCTGCTGTAATATTATAATAGATGCCGGCTACTGTGGTAATCTTGTTGATGACCGCCCTCCAAGTGCACCAACAGCAGAGCTAATTCAAACCTTAATAAAGGAGAAAGGAGAATCAAGATGAGAGGCTGCTGCCCTGATTGCGGAGGACAACTTGTAAATGAATGCGGCTGCCAGACTTGCCACAGCTGCGGATGGAGCGCCTGTAGTTAAGCATTGAAAATTTCAACATTAAACTTGGAGCTTTTATGCAGCTTATTCGCAGTAAGCCAGGCCAGGAAGTAGGCATCGCCTATAATGAACACATAACAAAGATGTACAACATGCTAAGACCTGTCTGCACAATCTGTCGAAATCCTCTCTCAAAGAAACTCTTTAAGAGAAACCAAAGTGTTTGCGATAGATGCAGATAGAAAGAGAAAGCCTCCTGGACTTTATATCCAAGAGGCTCTTTTATTATCTAACAGCCCTTTCCTCCGCCTTTCTTACCACCCTTGCCAGGTTTCTTACAGGCCATCTGAATCACCTCCTCTTGGGCAATCATGCTTAGCACATTCAATTGCACTTCCCTTCCATGGGCACAGCCCATCTATTGCTATACAATAGTACATGAAGCCTCCTAAGGTGCAGCTATGATCTTCTCTTTCTGCCACTTCGCTGAGCCCTCCCCGCATAACCTCACAGCTTGATAAACCCACCAAGCTCGGATAGAACTCATTCCATCTTCCAGGCAGAGATCTCTGAGAATCTGATCAGCCTTTTCTCGATAACCAAGATCAAGCAAACCTTCCCTCATCAGCTGATAAAGCGCATCGTGTACAAGACTCCCACGCATGAAGTTCCTTGTGTCAATAGTCGGGCCACTCGGCCCATCCCAAGCATAGCCATCTTTAATGATCAAAGTTCCATCAGTTCCCAGCACTAGAAAGTCATGCCCAACATGCTGAGCTGGCCTGATATCTATTTTGATAACATAAGATTGATCCAGTTGATACTTATAACCTTCCCTATAAAAGATAGACATCTTTCAATCCTCCACTTCGAAGTGCGGAAGGTCTCTGAACTTCTGGTCTTTTAAATCCCTATTACAGTTCCAATCGCCTCCCCATCTTATCTTGATCCCCATAGTTGCAGCAATTCCAACCACAAATCCTGCAAAATATCTCATCTGATTTTCATCAGTCCAGTTATTCGGGTAAGGAATTGCATCAACTGCAAGAGATGGAAACTTATTATGCTCAGAATCAGGCCACTTCTTTTGGCTCGCCCCAGCGGCAAAGGCTTTGTCTTGTTCCTCTTGGCCTCTATGGCCACAGACAATAGAACAATCGAAGTGCTTAATCACTTCAGCTAAGACTTTCCTCAGGCGATCATCACACGTACTTAATCTCAACTCACTAACCTTTCCAAACTTAGGCATCTTAATTACCTCCCACTAAAGATAGAAGTCTCTTCTTTAGACTTCGTTGGATAAAAAGCACGCTCTGCCATTGGCTTAGCAAAACCTACCGCAGTGCTGAGGCCAACTGTAACTGGCGCAGTCTCTGGCCTGGCTGTTGCAATCCCAAGCATGGTTGCCTGAAAACTAAGTATGCCAGCCTTCACCAGCTTATTGATCTCACTCTGGCTCATTTCTTCATCTGAAAAAGGAACAGTTGCCGCAACCCTTAGGCCATCTGCCAAACTCCCGGCCGCCGACATAAGAGGTCCACCCATTGACATTCTTGAGGTAGATCCCGAAGAGCCTTTCCCATTAGCAGAATCAATTGCCCCAAAGACTGCATTACCCATTGCCTCAGCAAACAGTCCAGGACCTCCGGCAGTAGTAAAAGCTTTCCAGATAAACCTAGCTATGCCGTCTCGCTCAAGAACTTTCTCAGGATCATCTCCTGATAAAAGCATCTTCAAGATTGCAATTGGAACTCCTCCGGTTATCATCGCCAAGATACCACCAAGTGCCTTTCCTTTGGAATCTCCAATAACAGTTTTCCAAAGCTGATGCTGCTGGAAAGCGAACCTACTAAATAGAAAGAAAACTCTGCCAAGCGGATGATTCTTCAAGAAAGACGGAGTCGAGAATGGATTAGCCACAAAGTTAGTTTCCTCTGTAAAAGCTAGGGCGCACTGTCTAAGATCTTGTTGATCCAGAACTGGTTCAGTTGAAGGATCTTTTGTCATGATCTTAGCTGGATCAAGGCCAAGTCTTTTTACTCTTGCCTCAAGCTTAGGAGTCTGCTTCATTCTATATTGCATAGCAGACTCAAGGCCATATAGCTTTCCAACTTGCGCACCAACCATCCTCATGGAACTATCCAAAGCTACGATGCCAAACTTCCTGACAATCATATCCGCAGTTTTCTTTGTCTGATCTTCCATGACCAAATCATAGAGTTCTTTATTCATTGTAAAGGCAAGCACGCCTGACAACTTAGCCCACTCCCTAGCGGTGATTTGATTCCCTTCGTAATCAAGGTGCCCTTTGGGATTTCTCAGCGTAGTTGTGATGCCTTTAACAAGATTTCCCCAACCTCCAACCATGCCCATGGCGAACGCAGTTGATGGCTGCACAATAGCTGCATGATGAAGCATCAGGCCAGTGCCCAGCATCATTCCGTAAGAGGCTGCCCATCTTGGAGCTGCTGCCAAACTTTTCTCAATCTTAACTCCAAGCATGGACTGAATAAGATCACGGGCATTCTCAAGAGCTTCTGGATTTCTGCTCTCTTTCATATGCTTCAAAGCAAACTGGGCAAGAGCTACATCAGGAGTTGAACCGAACTCTCTTAGCTGCGCCAATCTACCTGTGGCTTTTGTAACATACTTGTAATAAACCTCAAAAGGATCTGTGATCCAACCACCTAATTCACTCTCCCTAGCCATTTCCATATTGGCAAATCTTTGGGCTTTGATATAGTTTGGTCTGTAATTAAGCTTAATCCACTTAACCGCTTCGGCCTGCTTCTCACTGGTGAAAGGATCTCCAGGCGGAATGTTTCCACTATCTATCAGAGATTGAATCATAGCGATAGATGGCTTGTTAAAATCTTTAAACATATGCGGAAAGTAATCTTTACTCCCAACTGGATCATGTTGATAGTACTCAGTGAAACCATTCTTGTAAAGCGTCTTAACCTGGAGCAGTTGCATCTCACTTGATATAACCACATTAATAGTCTGAATCAGCTCAACAAAAGCTCTGTCAATATCATTAGCTGGAACTCTGCCTTCCTGGAGAAGCTCGTAAGAGTATTGAATCCTGTCCGGAGTATTATAGTATTTCTTAAAACTATCCAGTCTAAGAAGCCAGTCTCTTTGATAAAGAGTCTTCTTCCAGGTCATTCGCTTAAGGCGATAAACAAGCTCCCGGCCAGAAACAGTTGTTCCAACAAGACTTTCTCCAGAACTCTCAAACCACTTGATAGCCTTACCAATCTTGCTAAGCAACCCAGCATTTGCTTGCTCTTCCTCCAGGCGAGCGACCCTCTGAGGTACAGTTTCCTGTCCCTGAACGGCAAAGAAAACTCCATCGCGATTAACTATCATATTCTGCAAGACATGAATCAACCTCTCTCGAGCGGCGACTCCAAGAGATTCAATAGTTCCATCAGATCCCGGCTCAATAATGTTTACTGTGTTCCCAAGTTCATCTGTTGTTGTACTTGGCGTATCGGGAAAAATAGATTTAATAACCGCACTCAACTTAGAGATGCCTGTCTCATCTACCAGGCCAACCTCATGAGCGAGACGCATGATAATCTCTGTCTGTGAAAACATAGACTTATGAACATTATACTTTCCAATATGCATCCTGATTTGATCAGGCGTAAACTTCCCAGTTTTCTTCATGTAAGTTGCAAGATCCTGATTAGCATGGCGCGCACCATCAGCAAGAACATCCATGTCTATTATAAACTGAAGAAGGTCTTCTTTCTTCTTCTGCTGTTTAGCTGGATCAGGCTTCTTCTTGATTCGAACTTTTTTCTTCTTCTTAACTTTATTCAACTCATGAGCGTAGACGCCCTCTGTTCTATACTTTGGTTTCTTAGCTTTGGAAGGCTTCTTAGTTCCCAGTCTGGCAATAGCATCATCGATGTCAAGACTGTCTCGATACATTTCCTGGAACAGTGGAAACGCAGTCATATCAAGAACAAATCCAGGAATATCCAAAGGAACTCCTAAATCATATACAACAGCTCCTTGAACTTCAATAGACTTCTTTCTCAGATTCTTATAGTCAGTAAAATCCTTACCTGCTAGCTCTTCCAAAGACCTGTGAGCTGTCCGCTCAGTTCTGGTAGCCTCTTGTTCCCCGCCCGTCAACTCATATGCAATAAACGCAAGTGTATCTAGGTCAGACTTCTTATCGGCAGGAGCATACTCCTGAAAAAACGCTAACATGCTATCAATCTTTTGCGCTGTTAAGATATCTTCCTTGGTATAATTCCCAAGATTCTGCTCAACTTCACTGATATAACTTTTCATTCTTGCAATAACTTGCTTCCAGAATTCTGGGCTAGAACCTTTAGCAAATCCTTCAATAGTCTGTACAGCATGCTGAAGTTCATGGGCAACTGCCTTATTACGCGCTTCAAATCTTGAAGTTTTAAATCTACTATTGATATAAATAGTATTACTGTTAGAATCAAATCTGCCTCTTGGAATTTTATCTGTGTAAACCAGAGTATAGTCAAGCATTTCTGGATATGCTTTTAAAAGAGCAGAATGACTTACTGTATCTCTCAGCTTTCCACCCTCTGCAGATACAACCATATCTGCATCTGATATCAAGAATCTTTCTTTTGTATCAAGAACATCAGGGCCGAGGGCAATAAAGTTTTCCTCTCCCGGCAAGAATATATTAGCTGCACCTTTTGAACCAATCATCATCTGATCTACAAACTGAACTCCGCCACTATGCAAAGTCCTGATGCCCAGCTCTCGCATCTCCGCTTCAACTTCTGCAACTTTGCTATGATTCTTCAACTTGATTTCAAGACTCTCGCCTAGCCTTTCTTCAATCACTCCAAGTGCAAAAGACTCGGCATAGTTCTTAAGCGTCGGATCAGTTAATTCATTAATAAACCTCCAGCCGACTTCCTCAAAGACTTTCTTCCCGTCAACCTTTTTACCCTTGATATAAGGAGAAGCTTCTATAATATCTATGATTGCATTCTCAACTTCGGTAAGAGCAGAAGTCTTGGGAGTCTCTTCAACTTTGGATTCCTCAACAAGTTCTTTCTCTGCCTCCTGGTTGATGGCAATCTCAGTTGTGCTAGGCTCTTCAGCTTGGATGGCTCCATAGAGTTCTTTAAAAACCGCAGGGAACTTCTCTTTAAACTCTCTAACGTTCTGCAAGAATTCAATGGGCATCTGCCTTTTAACAGGCTCACTAACAGGAGTTCCCTTTACGCCAGGCAAGGCTGTGCCAAGACTGTTATGTTCGCCAGCTAAGATCTCTGTAAGAACTTGCAGCTCAGAACTCCCTTGTTCATTAGCAATCCTTTTGATTGAGGCAAAAAGATTAGCAAGACTCTCCCTGCCTTGCGGAACCTTAAGAGTAAAGGCCTTTCCTTCTTTGGTAGACAGTGTAGTTTTTACAATATCCTTGCCTGCTTTAAAGTCCTTCGGAAGACCGTCAATAATCGCAAGCATATCTTTAATGTTCTTCATTAGATAATAAGTTCCATTGTTCGGGCTAATCCCTGGGACACTCTGAAACTTATTCTTTTCCATACTGAAGATAGGAGTCGACTCAGTTTTGCCAGTCTTTGGATTCTTTGTGTTAACCACAATAGTCCAGCTGCCCTGCTCAACTGTATCAACAATCCCAAAGGAAGAAAACATTCCGCCTTTTCCAATGTATCTATTTAAGACCTTGCTGTTATAGCGATAGCTTAGAGAGATCTTCTTCAGGCGAGCTGACAGAACATCTTGCTTTGTGTTATCATAAGTAATCCAGCTTTTAAAAACTCTGAACTTTCCATCAACCATCTCGCCCATGCTTCTCAGCGTATTAACAATAGTCCTTTGATATTGATCTGCAAGTTTAGTGTTGAAATTTTCAACATCAAGTTGATAGAGTCGATTCTTCTCAGCCCGATACAAATGATCTACAAAGTCTCTAACGCTTTTGACTCCCATCAAAGTATCAACATTACTCTCTTGCATATCTTGGAACATAGTTTTGTAGGCTGTCGCAACTTTATTCCAGAACGCCTGGAGGAGATTCTGGGCAGGTTTGCTACTGTAAACAGACTTGGTAATCTGATGCGCTATCCATTCTTTTCTAATTCTATTTCTAAAAGCATCAGGTGTTTCATCAGCTTTCCTTTCAAGGATCTTTAGCAGACCCTTCCCAAGAACCTGATTGCCCATTGAATCAAAGAAGTTAGCGGCCAGTCCACTCTGCTGAGTCGCATTAAGATTAGAGAAGTTCTCAACTTGTGAGAAGATATTCCCAAAGTCTGTTTCAATTCTATCTCGGATTAACTGCGGCGCCTTATCATATAGATCGTAGAAGACTCCATGACCAATAGCTTCATGCGATAAGACAACCTGAGTAACCGCATCCGACTTAGAATACTTGCTATTCATAACAACTACAGAGAACCTCTTACCTGTAGAAGGATCCACCAGGCCAGACCAATGCTCGCCTCCAGTAACCTGATCTACATTGACCGAGTCTCCAGCTAGGTTCAGTAAGAAGTTTCCAAACTCAGTTCCTTTGAGCGCATCTGTAGTAATGACAACCGCCTTACCTTGGACGCCTAGCCTACTCCTAAGTCTTTCAATAACATCTAGAGCTTCTTCTTTAATCTCACCAACAGAATGAAGATTATTGGAGACATCTTGATCAGATAGAAGCTCAGAAAAAGTTTGAAAATTAGAATCAACTGACTTCTGTTCCACCAAAGCAGTCGGCTCCGCCGCATCTTGAGCAGCAGTCTCAACAACTGCGGGCTCTGCAACAGCCTGATCAACAGCAGCAGTAGGCTCAATTGCCAGAGATATCTCAGAAATGGGCGCAGCAGGTTCAACCACATTGCTGACTGGAGTTTCTTCCTCAGGAGTGATTCCCGCAAGACGATTTATGGCAGGATCTTCTATATTCTTTCTCTCTTGCTCGACTGGGTTATCGGCAAGCTCGGCCTTCTGAATAAGCTCTTTAGCCCGCTCTTCTATTTCAGTGGACTTGATCTCAAAAGCTTCTGCAAGATCTTGGCGCTTCTGCCTCAGAGTTTCAAGCGGCACAACACTATTACCAACTTGCACAGAGTCGTTCCCTGCATCAGTTGCATCTTGAATAGCACTGTCTATAATAGCAACTTGATCGAGCGCCTTAGCTCTATAGGAAAGATGAACTGGCAGCAAGCCAACACCAGTTCCGCCACCCATAATAAAGCCGCCAAGGAAATCATCAACTCCTTGCTGAACCATTTGGCCTGACTGAATATAATCTTTAATGCCTTGAATCCCAGAAGGATCCTTCCCCTGGCCTCTATAGGCATCCTCCATGCCTTGTGGAATTCCGGCAGCTACCTCTTCAAACGCCTCAGTAACTGCCTCCCTAGCGATTGCTGGTGACATATCTACCAGAGCGCCGACACTGAGATTGGCCAACTTAGCCTTCTTAAACAAATTAACAATAGCTCCCATGCCAGCAACTTCGGACAATCCTTCAGATGCCATATGTATAGCAGCTGCGTTAGAGGAAGCGTCAGGAGCGTCACCCATTTGCCTACGTTCATCGTACTTAGTGAAGCCAACCTGAGCAGCTCCTAGGGCAGAACCAACTGATGCCCCTATAACAGGACCTGCCACAAGACTAAGAGCAGTTCCTACCATCATACTCGGTGAAGATCCAGTAACTCCTTTAAGGATTTTTCCCAGGCGAGTCTGTGGCTTATACACTGAATCCATCTTATCATTAAGTTGCTTTGCATAATCAGCAGATTCATTAGCCTGCCTTGTTAACTCCTGCGCAGTTTGCATATTTTCTTGATCTGTTTTGTCGTATGTATCTAGTGTAGTTCCCTCAAGTGCGTTAGCTGCTTGCATAGCTCTATAGCCTGCAACACCTGAAGCTACCCCAGCCCTCATGTTATCCAGAATAAGACTTGGATTCTTGATAGGAGTTATGATATCTTGGACAACAGCAGACCCATTACTGCTACTTGCGGGAACTCCAACAATTCCTATCTCGCTTTGCTCAAGATTAGCAAGCACTCCTGAGTTTTTAATTCCCTGAACTGGTTTACTGTCGGACTCATTGATTGTTCCGAACTCACTTGGATCGAATTGCATAAGGTCTCCTATTCTAAAAGTTATTGCATTCCAGTAACTGGATTACCATACTTCTTATGCGGCACAGCAACACCTGCTTTAACCTCTTTGGCCTGAGTCTTTCTATCAACTCCCATATCGAACAAGATTCTAGGGGCAATCTGACCAGACTGGGGATCCTTGATAATACCATAATAACCTGGAACAGGCATCGAAGGATCAGAGCCGTCAGAGAATCTCATCGAAGTAAATGTAAGATTCTGCCCATCTACTTTAGTTGTATAAGGTCGGGGAAGCGGAACTGGACTGCCATTACCCACAGATCCTGTAAAGAGCTTCTGCTTAAGATAAGCATCAGTACTCATTGACTCCATGCCTGGCTTAGGCTTGCCATCTTTATCTATCGTTTTACTGTAAAGATCTGTGTAGTCTTTAGCAAGATCCGTGTTCTTAAAGTTAGGAGCCTGATTCGTAGACATGCCCGCCTTAATAGCATTGATTGTCCAGACATTAGTTTCTTCCAGCATCTTCTGATTACGTTGCTTAAGTTCGAATTCCTGCGCCCACTGTCTATCCTGCTGCGTCAGGCGAGCCCAATCAATCTTATTTCTCTCGGCGCTTTCTTTGATGTGCGCCGCAAGTGTATCTCTTTTATTCTGCATATCTTGATCAAACTGATCTGCTTTCTGAGATCTATCAAGTGCAGAATTCTGCAAGTTAGCCGCAGTACCTACATTAGCAAACGCACCCTGCTGCGCAGACCTATTAAGTACATTAAGCTCTTCCCTGGTTTTAGAATTCCCAGTTACAAGATCCTTCAACTGAACTGCATCAGCAATCTGTTTCTGCAAAGGAACTTGTCTATCCATCTGTGCTTTAAAGGCTTCTGGCGTAAGAGTCCAAAGGCCATTAGAAGTATCATTAAAGCCAGAACCTTGAGAGAGTGCTCCACCCTCTGAAAGTGCCTTACTTAAGAGGGCCTGATCAAACTGAGGATACTGCTGAGCTATTGAGATTGCCCTGCCTTGGGCCTGTTGATTAATCTGATTCTGCAATGGACTCAGCTGTCCGAACATATCAGATATTGAAGGAACCTGACCAGTTGAAAATGCCATTATCTTTTACCTCCTCCAATAATCTGACTCATTGCATAGAAGTCATTAGGTGATGGAATCTTTAAAGAATTCTGCGGAGCTGTTACATTCAGGCCAAACTGCTTTGAGATATCTCCCACATCAGCCGGAGTCTTACTTGTCAGATTAGCAATCTCTGTCGGCGTAGAAGGATGGCCTATGCCACCTCCAGTGTTTGGATCCTGTAGATCTTTCTGAATCGCTGCAACCTCGGCTGGAGTCTTACCTTTAAAGAGGTCTCTATAGAAAGCCATCTGTCGCTTCTCAGCTTCCTGGTTAGCTATCTGTTGAAGTTGCTGACCTCCCATGTTTGCAGCAGAAGTTCCTAAGCGAGATCCCCAAGAGTCTTTAGGAGATATGGCTGCGCCAGCTTGCCCTGCGATAGAGGCAAACATAGCTGGAGACATTCCAAAGATTGTATTCGGACTAGCGCCGTTTGGATTCAGTTGAAGATTGGCTCCTGTAGTTGCAGGCATACCATTACCTTGATACATTCCAGCAGGGATCTGCATAGTAGGCTGCTGCAGAACAGGAGCCCCTTGTGCCGCCAGAAACTCTGGGCTAATCTGAAGTGGATTAAAGGCCATTCTTATTCTCCTATCTAGTTTAATATTGAAATTTTAAACACTTAAGTTATTTGAACAATCCACCAGCTAGGCCAAGTACAGCACCTGCACCAACGCCAATAGGATTACCGCCCGTTGCCATAGCTCCGGTGGCTGCCCCAGATAACATACCACCCACAGCACTTCCAATGCCTCCGCCTGGAATTGTATTCCCGTTAGAGAGGGCGGCGCCTGATATAGAGGCCAAAGTATTATTAATATACTGTAGCATTTCAAGATCCCACTTAGTATCAGCAGCTTTCATATCTGCATAGTGTTTGTTAAAATCTCCAGTAAGGGAGCAGTAGACTTTGATCGTATCCGCAGTTGAAAGAGCAATTGTCTTTTTAAGCTCACCATAAGCTAAAGCCAGCTGCATAGCCTGGGCACGATTAAGCCTATTCGCCTCAAGTACTTGGAGCTTATTCAAGTTATTAATCTTAGCAACTTCAATCTCATTACCAGTATTAATCTTACCAACTTCGATCTTGAAACCACCCTGTACAGTGCGCCTCTTAGTGTTGACGTCGTGGCTACTCAGAGCAAGTTGCTCTATGTTTACTCTCTCTTTAGCCAGAGCCTTTAACTTAGAGTCCTGGATCAGTGCCTGCCCAACTACAAACGCACTTGACATTACCGCACCAATAGATCGCATTTCACCAAGAAACTTTGGAAGAACATTCAACTCAATATCATCATCCAGACTCATTGAGAGATCAACAAGAAATTCATCCGGATCAATAGGAGTCATTGCATCAAGAGTTCCAGTTGGATCAATATCTGCAATAGTAGAAACGTCTGCAAGTGTTGCTATATCTGGAGTTACCGTTGTAAAATCTTCGTACTCCTGTTTAAAGTTGTAATCCTGCCAAAGCTTTAGAAGATCAAAGACCTTAGCATAGCTATTCAAGCTCTTCGAGCCACCCATAAAACCTGAATCAAGATCATTGCCAGTGGTAGGATCTCTATAACTATAGAAGGGAGAAAAACCTTCTGTGGCGTTGAAGTAACTTGCCAAGGCAGACTGAGGCAGCATCCCAAAATCTTGTCCATTGTTATCAAGAATAAGCCCATGAAACGCAGTCATATAAGGAGGATAAGAAGTAACACCTGTTGAACCACCACCACCTGATCCCATCTTACACCTCCTTGACTAGATAAGTTCTTGTTGAGAAACCAACTTTTATAGATGCCGCCTTTACTCGTTCATTATCTGTCAGACTAACGATTGCCTTACAATCAGATTGCCTTGCGAACTCAGATAAGATAGTCCAACCTTCTTCAAATAGCTCGCCTGGAACTCCATTGAAGCCATAAAGAGCATCAATGAAAAGAATCTTTTCGCCTATCCCATCTTCGAAACTAATCCTAGTGATAAGAAAACAAGCAAGCTTTCTTTCACCATCAATAGTCTTGAACCCTGCCCAACACTGACTCTTACCAGTCAAAAGATTCTTAAGAACATGACTTAGATAAGCTCCAGAACACTTATCTCTCTGCACAAAGGTTCCTATAATAGCCAGTTTGATAGGATCCCATATCTTTACAATCTGCTCAGGAAGAAGTTTGATAAACACCTTATGCTCCTTTATAAGGAATATAGCCTGACCCAAATCTCTTATCCAGATCAATATACTCTAATTGAATTGTTGAAACTGTTGGTTCATTTGTAGCTGTATAGGCAATTCCAAAACTTTGGCCAGATAGTGGATACTTAGTTGCTCTTAAACTATTAAGAACTTTAAAACCCTGATCTTGCTTTTCTTTATTAAAGATTTTTGCAAACGCCAAAGTATTTGAAAGATTATCAGCTATAAAAAGCTCTCGTGAGTTCTTGAGTCCTGCCTTGTTTAGATTAAAGCAAGTAGTTTCGAACTCCCAACTAGCTTGTTCAAATTCATCTTCTACAATCAACTGATCATATGCTTCGCCATATACAATATAGTCAAAAGAAAACATACCTTTATCATCGAGCACATAAGAGTTTGAAGCAGTTGTAAAGATAAACCAATCCCTTGACTTGAGATATCTAATATCAACTACATCTTTAGCAATCCAGCTAAAGTCCAGATCAGTAACTTTACCAGACTCCTCCAGGATAATGATATGATCTTGCTGATCTATATAAGCAGCCTTTAGGCCAGAACTTGCAGACAGGACAGTCTGGTAGATGCCTTCCAATCTCGGTCTCGGCAGATTAAGATCTTTAAAGCCAAACGTAGATCCAGCTTGAAGCATCTGCGTGGATCCCTGAGTTCCTAGCAGAATCGCAGACTTCTGAAACGGAATAACAAGAAGGCCCTCTCCAATCAAAGGATTAAAGAATCCAGCAGTATTTGATTTAGTGAGTTCAAAATTATCACTACCTATCCCTGACCAACATACGTAAGAGGAATCAAGATCAGGAACTCCACCAACTAGCTGCGCTGAATTCTGGCTAAGGCCGAAGCAGATTAATTGCCCCTTAAGATCTGCGAGACTTTTACAGAGTGGAATATCTCGCCCAGACGGATTTGCTAAACTAACTTGAGATCCATCAAAAAAGAAAGTAGTTGATTCAGTTTGTATAATTGCAAACTTATGAAAGGCCAGAATACTTCTAACTTCTGCCAGTCTGTTCTGCGAATCAGTGTAAACTGTCTCAATACTATTAAACTCACCTCCAGATAGCCAGACAATCGAAGATCCCTGAATAGCAAAAACTTTATTAAGGAGCATAAAAGGTTTTACATCAGACGAGACTTTGTAGGGCTTCTCGATCTTGCAACCAACCAAATGAGTTCCATTGGTTTTAAGATTCTTCAAGAAAGAAAAACCTGGAACGTTTGCATCAGGCGAGATATTAACAAGACCCTTTGAAAGAATCTCAGAAAGTTCAATCTTTTTAGATCTCATAAAGGGCTCCTAAATCTGACCGTTCAAAATAGCTTCTGTTTCTTCAAGACTTGTTGGTTGATTAACTGGAATGTTTAAAGAAGTTCTTTCTATGTATCCAGCTACCTGATTGAGAATCTGATCAAGGGAAGCCAGAGGATTAGCTAGTTCAAGCTCCTCAACTGCTTTGGCTACCTCAAGTTCACGCCCAATAAAACTCTTGTTAGCCTCGAAGAAGTCTTTGTAAAGCTTATCAACTGCAGCATTCTTAACAGATAGAGAAACAAGAATCTCTGGAATGCACCTCAAAGTATCTTGTATAATCTCCTGCTTGAATTCAGCAAGAAAAGTTTGAAACTCTTTCGAGTCTTTTAGAGTAGAAAAGTCAATAGACATCTATCCCTCCATTTCGTTTATATTCTCATCGCTATAAGAGTCATGAATCATAGGAAGGATGGCCAATCTCAGAGTTTCCAGAATCTTCCCAGCCTCTTCAACGTTCAAAAGGTTCTTGGTAAGAACAAACTCAGCTGCCATCAACAAAGTATCAGAGTGAAACAAAGTCCAACGATTCTGATCAACATCTTCGGAGAGTGGCTGAGTATAGAAGATACCAGAAATCTCCAGCATGATTGCAGTATCTGGGATAGGCGCTACCAAGATATAGTAAGATGCCTCGTAGTCTTCACCAAGCATAGAAGTTGTTGGGATATCAACCTGGCCTGTCGGCAACCTCTCTTGGTAAGAACTCGAAGACTTACAGTAGCTTGTCGGAGTCCCTTTGCCGCCAGTCCTGATGAGATCCCTAATAACAAGCTCATCTTGATAAAAGAGCTTAGAGACCAAACCATCTTGGATCGTCCTAACCTCCCGATGGTACCTCAAAGGAGTCGGAAGAACGCATCTTGATTCTCCAGCCACCAGAGTTTTGTAGACTCTAGTAAGTTTCTCAGACGTATCCAACTCATCCAAAAGCATCCCAGCTCTGTTAAGAACTCTGAGGATTTCTGAATTAGATAGATCCAATCTACCAGTCTGGCTCTTAAATGCACTTATGATTTCATAGCTAGTCATGTTAAGGTCCTCGCCTTGTTACTGTAGTTCTCTGACCGTTCTGGTCGAGCCACTTGTGACGTTCCTCAATCTCTTTGAGCCGCTGGTCGAGTGATTGTGTAAACATGCGCAGTTCCGCGATTGTAACTTGGTTAGTTGTGAGCAGCGTTTCGATTGAATTGAGCTTTGATAACACAATCCCATTAAAGCTCCCAAGAGCCATAACACACAGCCCGCCAAAACTAGCAGCAGCTTTGAACCATCCACTTTGCTTGTGTATTTCTTTGTCGATGTCATCAATTCTGTCCTCCGATTCGCATGGTACTGTCATGAGGTTCTCCTAGAGTTGATTTGCTGCAATAAACATGTCGTCGAGGTCAGAGTCTGTAAATCCTAGACCATCTTTTAATTGCTGTACCAGATAGAAATCTCTACGCACTGTTTGTCGGCGCTGCCAATCTACCTGAGCAGATCTATCCATTGTGGCTATCACAACTTCTACATCATTTAGAAGGCTTGGGGCACCTACTTTAGACGGTTGAGCTAACAGCCACTGGCAGCACTGGGCCATTGAGATTTCCTCAGGCACATCCGGAATTACGGGAGGATCTGGAATCTCTGTCAACACTACGTCATATGCTCCAGCTTCTTCGTTCCATATTTGATCTCTTACAAACATAACTTACCTCGTTTACCAGCAGATAATAGCTACCATTCCATTACCGCCATTGCCACCGTTACCAGATATAAGGCCGGCTCCGCCTCCGCCTCCGCCCGAACCATACCCTCCTGCACCACCATGACCTGCTTGGCCGTCGTTGAGAGTTCCTCCACCGCCGCCACCAAGATTGAGAAAAGGTTTAGTGAGTGCCATGCCATTACTTCCGTTGACGCCCGCTCCTGCTGCCGACATCCAAGCATTTGTGATGTATAAGTCAGGGAGTTCCATAGCAGCACTGAAATTTACCGTACCACCATTGAAATTTGTTGTTGTAGCGATACCGCCGCCGCCTGCTCCGGGTGTAACGATATTTGTTTGTGTATTGCCGCTATTACCGACCGCCCCTGTCTGCGCGCCTCCTGCGAGACCAACAAGACCAACGGTAGCAGGATTTGTTGTGCCCGTCTGGCCGGGGCAAATACCTAGTTTGTAGGAATAGAACTCATTGCCGTAGGAATGAATAGTCGGAACTGTTCCTCCAGTTCCTGCTGCCGCCGCTGTACCACCAGCACCACCCCCTGCCGTATTACCGCCCACTACGTTATTTGCAGACAGCAATACTTGATTAGCACCTGAGGAATGTCCCAACGCGATGTAGCTATTCTCGCCTGCGACGCCCGCACCACCAGCTGTTCCAGTAATCGCGCTACCAGCGCCACCGTTGCCACCTCTGCCGACTCTGACATATAACTGCTCAGGTAAGAATAGTAGTGGGTACATCATCACCATGAAGCCACCGCAAGCACCTCCCCCACCACCGCCGCCAGCAGTGCCAGCAGCTCTACAGTGCCCAGCACCACCACCTCCACCTGCCGCAAGCACAAAGAAATAGGCCATAGTGCAACCCTGCGGCTTTTGCCATACCTGAAAGTCAGCCCCAGATGGAGAATAAACTTGCACATCATTACGCGTAGCTATCGGAAAATGAAACATATCTAGCATTAGTAGTTCCCCGCGAATACCATTACAGAAAGCTGGACGTTGGCTGTCTGGCCTTGGCCTTGGCAAACCAGGATATATTTACCTGCCTGAACTGGCCTCTGTATAGGTATATCAAAGTAGCTGGTCGCGGCTGTTGTAGAGTTTGTTCCCGATGCCGCGATAGATCCTTCACAAAGCAACTGTGTGTTAGCGGCTGTTGTAGCTGCTGGCGATGCGTTGTCTTGGTTTACAGTTGAAACAAATACTCGAAATGATGAGGCAGTGGCTGTCTTGCCGCCAGATGTTGTGCCGACCGGATAAACTCGAACAGAATCAATAAAAGATCCATTCGCCCCAACTGTAAGGGCTTTGTACATAATGCTATTGCCTGTGCCTGTGGAAACACCATCATTAGTGACTACGGCGTTGGCATTTGGTAGAACACATCCATCTACGTTTGGCGTCAAAGAAAATCTTGGTTGGGTATTAGGTGGCATATTATGCGCTCCTTACGGTCTGAAATAACAGCGATTCAAGCAGAGAGCCTGGCCATAGACATCGTCAAAGTCAGCATGCATGAATGAAAGATAAACGGTTTCTCCGTTTGTAAAAGTCATATTACCTGCTGGCGTACCATGCCCAGTTTTAAAGGTAACCGGCAGGCTGTCAACGCCTGCGCCGGAGAAGAATATGGCATTCTGCTGGAACGTAAATTGCTTTGTGCGATCTGCATTAGATAACATTATAAAGTCTGGCGGATTGGTAAGATCAATAATCCGATCAATATCTACACCTGTTGCGTCAATCTCATTAACATGAATCGTAGTTGCTGAGTTGGCCGTAGTGGCGTCAAGCTGAACAGAGCCTGAGGTAGGACTCCCTGTTGTGGCGGTATCGAAAGTATATTTAAATGCAAAGCCACCGTCACCACCGCTTGCCGCCGCTGTGATGATTTGCGGGGCTTCTATTTTTACTTCAATAACTCCGGCAGCTGCCTGATAGAGAACAGTTCCAACTACCTTTATGTATTGCCCAATGGTAGTTGGTTTTGTCGATGTAAGAACGCCAGCTCCGTCAACGTATAAAACAGTCCCGGCACTCCAGGCGTTAGTATTTACGTTTGTTAGCGCCCCGGATGTGCGACATGACTGAACTGTACCATCCGCTCCAGATGATTCCAGTATTCCGAGGCAGGGAGCTGCCGAAGTATTTACGGCCTTTCCAACTTCAGCACACTGATTAGTTGTATTCCAAGCCGTAGGTGTAACAGGCATACCAACTGTGCCAGCTCCGCTTAAAGCTAAGAATACCCTAGCGTGAGTAGCGTCCGCATCAATATAGTTAGTGCTATCATTGAGAGTTTTATGTGTAAATGATGTACTACTTGTAGCTGTAGGAAGCCCCGTTATAGCAGAGTCCAACTCGTCAATAGCACCTTGGGCGTTGGTAGCTAATAAACCCGATGATGTGTTATCATACGACACATCGGACGCGGCTGTATTTGTAGCGGCATTGCCCATCAACACCCAAACAGCGGATTGAAGTTGGTAAATATCGCCGTTTGATTGTAGATAAAAATCATTGTCGCGTGGTGTTTCGCTGCCAAAGTTGTGAACGGATGGCGCGTCTGCTCCGGTGAACCATGCGTCTGTGTAGCCGAGTCGTGCAATTTGATCTGCTGTGAGAGTATAGCGCATTACAGCGCCGCTGTTATTAACATCCGGCACATTGCCCCATCCGCCTGAGCTCCCGCCATACTTATATGAAATCATGTTTGTTTCGGAAAATGGGTAAGATGTGTTACTGAGACCTTCTACGCCCTGTAATCCGGCTAAAAGAGTAAAATAATCGGCCTGTGAACCGCTGAGTATGAACGGAACCGCCCCGTTGTTATACCAGTGCTTTGCTACGGATGCTCTCGCGCTATTGATAAACTGGGCGTCAAACCTGACAGTCCCACCAGTATTATTCACAAATTTTATCGGTCGTGTGACAACTCCGGTCATGTCGCTGCCGGGGTTTCCCGGTACAGTTACGTATTGGAGCCGGTCTCCGCTAGGATCGTCATTGCATAACAGCACATCCTCGCCCTGACTGCCCCACACATACGGCGCTGTAGTGACCTCTGCATAGGTTTTGCTAGCGTTCTGCCAAACGCCGCCAATGAGCAGGTCAATGCTTGCCTGAGAGTCCCAGTCGTACCACCCGTCTGTGCCTATTGATTCTGCCTCTGCCTGATCTGCAACCGGCGTACTTGTCGCGCCCATGCCGGTACTGTTCGGCGGGAGGATGTATTCAATGGGTGCTTGTAAAAAATCCTCTGCGGCGTGTGTTGACGCTGTGCCAAGGTTCAAATTCGCAATAAGCTCAGCAGCAACTCCAACAGCCTCCTTACCAGCTAACGCACTCGCCAAAGCGGCTTGTGCCATTGCATCAGTGTACTGAGTTGGAATACTTGTATTGCCTGGCATAACATCTTGCGCGCCCGTGCCAAAGTTCTTATTAAAAGCACTTCCTTTGCTGCCTATCGCCGGCTCAAAATCACCTACATCTGCCTGAGCAGCAGTTCCCAGATTAAGCCCATCAATAAGTGCTTGCGCAGTCCCAGCTATTTCATAATCACCATCTACGCCACCTGCCTCAGACACAGTTATTTGAATAACCTCAGGCTCTTGCACAATTAACTCTATAGATTCCTCTTCTATAGATATAAAAATATCCTCACTCATTTCGTGACCTCCGGACTTACAGAGACAGAACCTTTGAGAATTCTCTTAACAGTTATTCCATCTACATCAGTTTCTTCAATATCATAAACTAATGGCGTTGCATCTAATGTGCTAGGCAAGCTAGATGTCTCACCCGCAGTTAGAGAAACAACCAGAGTTCCAGCAGCCAGATCAGTTAGATCAAAAGAAAAAGTTGCAAGAACTATTGCACTATCATAAGACTCTCTGATTTTACCGGCATATGTCTTACCAGTTAAATTCATAGCTATATCAGACTGCTTAAAAGTAAGAGTCCTAACAAAGGTTGTTCCCTGCTCAATCTTCAGATTATACTTAGCTGCGGCCATGATATCCACCTTTGATGTTGAAATTTTCAACACTTCCCTTTTATGTGGGCTTTGAAGTTATCGCCACCCACAATACTTTTAACAATCAACTAGCTGGCTGCTCCGAAGCCAAGGCCATTGATAATGGCATGAGCTTTCTCAAAATGAACTTCGAGACCACACTCAGTGAGATACTCAGACTTCTCGCCGTCAAGGTCATTCGCCTGACGATTCGGAAGGTACTTGGTATCATCCACATAGCGGTAAACCAGATACTGAGTATCCAGAACCACCATATCGTTGCGGAAGGCTGCATCAGCTGTGAACAACGGATGATTCTTCAGCAACAGAGCGCCAAAAGGCGTGACCAGCTCAAGAACCTTGAAGCCGTAAGCCATAGTGGTAGGAGAGATAGTAATCTGAGTGCCCGGCAACAACGAAATCATCTGCTGGATAGCCAGCAGAGTTCCAGATCCGCAGAAGCCAAGCTTCTCTTGGCCACCAAAGCGGAAAATTTGCTCAAGAACTCCCATCAGCCAGCGATATGTCTGAGACGACTCAGCAGCTGTGGTACACCAGTTGGTATTACCAACGCCAGTTGCTGCACGATAATCCCACTTGTTAGTGGAAATGAAACCTCGGAGACCGGCAGTAATTCTCAGCGGCTGATTGTTAGATCCGGTAGTGGTATACTTCGGACCGTTGAAGAAGAAAGCTCGCTCCATTCCAACTGCGTGAAGTTCAAGAGCTTCTTTCTTTGCCTGAGCAACTGCATCGCCAGTTCTGAGACGAGTCTTCTTGCCAGTGCGAGTAGCTTCCAGAGAATCTCGGAAGATCTGAGTATAGTTCGAGTACTCAGTCGGATCATAAGCGATGGATACGCCCGAGGTATCACCTTCCGGATAGGCGCTACCAGAGACAACAACTGCTGTGTAAGCTGCCGAAGCCAAACTGGTAAACGTAGCGCTGATGATTACGCCAGTTACATAGGAACTAGCTCCATTCACAGTCGGAGCTGCGTTGATCAGCATCTGAAAGCGGTTGCTCGCAATAACTCCAGAAGCCGGAGCACTGACTGTTACAATATGACCAAGTTTAAAATTAGTCACATCAGCAGCGGACATCTTAATCCAGACAGAGGCACCCTGCGTCTTGGAGGCGGCCGTCCACGCAGTTGACAATGCATCGCTGTAGATGCCGGTAACAGTTGCGTTCTGCAAAGGCATCTCTTTTTCGAACCAGTGATAGATAGGATCATCTGTCGACTGACTTTTCATCAACGAAGTGATAGCCGTCAGTGGAGCACTACCATTGGGATACAGAGAAAGAATCATCTCCCTCCAGTTTTCCGGGCGGCGGGCCAAAGATGCATCTGCACCAAAACTTGTTGAACCTCTTAAACCTTGAATTGCCATGATGTTTCTCCTTTAAAAGAAAATAGATATTTGCTAGAACATATCTCTAGCGTTTTCGTCAAAAATAGATTGCTGCCCTGCCGGTCTTGCATTACCTCTCTTACTTCCTGCGAATGCTGGCTTTTGAGTTCCAGAACTTGACTGCCTCACTGGTTGCTTTACAGTAGCTGGAGAAGTCAGCCTAAGTCTTTTTCGACACTCATCTGCAGTTGTTTGAAAGATTTCTGAGTAAGGTTTATCTTGGTTTGTCTTTTCAACTTCTGCCATTACAAACTGAACAAATTGACTATAAGGAAGCAGATCTTGATTACTTTGATAGAAGTCAGTAACCGCTCTGCTGATCAAAATCTGCTTATTTACCTCCTGTTGGACTATTGATCCAAGTGATCCAAGCATCTGTTGCTGACTGCGCTGGAAAGCTACGTTGATCAACTGAGGCTCATCGATCAGTCTGTCAAGTTCATCAGAGGTTAAGAAATCTTGAATCGTCTGCGCCTGCTGTTGAATTGGTTGAGCTTGTTGAGCTGGCTGCTGACCTGCCTGAACCTGCCCAGATGCATCCTGTTGCACAGTCTGTTGCACAACTTGCCTCATTGGATCCTTCTGCAACGCCGCCGTCAGCTGAAGAACCTGATCCCGAAGAGTCGAAATAGTCAACTCAGTCTCATCAACCTCAGGCTCGGGATCTACGCCAGAGTTATCAACAGGATCAGCAACTTGTTCAGGAGGATCTGAGTCTCTCACAAGTTCAGGGTTTTCTTCAATTGGACCTGGATCGCCTGAACCAACCTCAAGATCATCACCAGAATCTGGCAGATCAATCAGATCATTCAACAGGGCAATCTGCTCATCACCTAAACCACCTGCGCTTCCGCCTTCATCTTGACTTCTACATATCCTTGGATAAATCTGCAAAGTTCTCTTCATTGTTATTTTCCTTTTCCTCTCTTATATTAGCTTCTCTAATTGCAATATCTGCAATCAGGGCTGCGGGGATTTGCTTGATAAACTCATGCTCCAACAACATTCCTCTGATCATCTCAGAAGACCAGGCGTCATTCTCTCTGAAGCTTTCAACAAGAACTTCTTTCCTGTCTTCAATCTCCCAAAGAATGGCCGCCCAGATGGGACTCTTAATAAAGTCCTGCCATTGACTCAGACTCAGCGCTGTCCCCTCCGAGGTCATAGGATGCCTGATCAATAGGGACAAGATTTCCTTTCTGAAGTTCCTGCTGCATAGTTTGATTAGGAACCATCTGAGGATTGATTCCACCACCTTTGTTAATAAAGTCACCGACATTCTTAGCTCCGTTTATCCTGGCCATATGCCTGAAGATTTTTGTCACATCAAACTGATTTAATTTATCACTCTGGAGTATTGCGGCAAAGTTCCTTGACCAAAACTCATTGCTAAGGACATCCGCCGAAGCTGTTGCACCATCCCTAAAGATTACATCAAAGTCACAGATGATTGAGAAAGGATCTATTTTCATTGCCTTACTTGGATCCAACCCCGCACTTCCAAATTCTTCCACAAGAACATCTGACCAATTCCCAACTGCTTTTTCGTAGATCTCCTGAGACATCAATTGCTGAGTGTGGGAGCCATGAAAGTAAGCTAGGTCAATAAAGTATTGTTTTGAGATAATCCTGGCGATGTGCTCCAGCCTGGATATAGCCATCTGAGCAGTTCCACTGTATTCCTGGGCTGTGACTCTTTCTCCCCCTGAACGTTGAACACCCATAGTTGCATCAGTCGCCGCAGTTGATTTCTGCATCAGATTCATAACCTGCTCAGCATCGGCCATATTTGCTCTTGTTATATCGTTGACAACAAGTTGTTTGACTGCCCCATCTACGCCTTTTCCCCAAGCACTTCTTCTAAGTCTGACTAGCTTGCCTGGAGATGGATTCTTTAGATCTTCCATATTGACCAAAGATGGATCCACAATCAACATGTCATTGATGGCTTTTCTTACGTTAGCAATATGACTGTTGAAGAGCCAATTCAGAGTGGTCTGCAGACCATCTACAAGTTCCATCCTGCTAAGAGGAGTAATTGAGTAACCGTCATAATCAGGCGCGGCTATCGCAATAGGAAACTTATTGTGATTGAGCCCCAGAGGTTGTGCTCTTACGACGAGGTTTTCATTAGCCACGGAAAAGAGCCATACCTCTGGGTACTCTCCTTTCTCATTGCCACTGTCACCTGGAAGATCCCAATCCTTAGGAATAATCTGCACATACATGTGGATTAGAGTATTATAGTTAGACTTGCCTGAAGTCTGGCGATTAATTGGATCTCTTTTTGTAATCCTACTAGAGGCATCAGTAGTATATTTAGAAGTAATAGCTCCGAATTTGTCTGTATTAAGATAACGAATATTAACCAGACCTGAACCAGTTGCTTCTTCTGCTAGGAGCTTGCTATAAGATTTAAATTCAATCCAGCCACAGAATTCTCCCGCCTGGATATTATGAATCGAGACATTGGGATCAGGCAAGAATTTATAAGGATCAATAGCTATTACTTCATTACCTTCAAAGAGCAAAGCATCTTTGTTTGTCTTAACCTTATTAGAACCAATAGCATCGCCGAACATACTATATATTGGCTGTTCATCAAGAACTGTTTTCTTACCCCAGACCTCTGACCAGACAACCGTAGATGCGCCAAGGCCATAAGCTAGAGAATCTCTCATGCTTGTATGCATCTCAAGATCGCTTTTGAATCTCCTTACTTGCTGATTCACAGTTAACTCAAGCAACTTAGCTGGGATTGTATCCTCAGGAGCAAAACCATCAAACCTGAAAATATCTTCTGTAAGATAAGCTTTGGTCAAATAAGCCATGATAGTTTCAATAGTTGCATAGCTGTAAGGAACTACTATAGAAGTAGGCCTTCTGGAATCTCTGAGCTTGGTAGCCTTTTCCAACTCATCAGTCTTAATATAAACTCGAAGAGTATCATCAATCTCATTCCACTTCTTATGCCTTTCTGACATCTTACTATAAGAATCTTCTGCCATCTGGCAGACTCTGGAGATAATCTTCTGAGAGAGTCTTCCCTGAGGCTTGAGATCAATCCCAGATGCATATTTATAATCAATGCTATTAACATCAATTCTATTTGATGATGCTGCAAAGTTATTACCAGCCACAAGATTAGGCATATCTTTATCCTTTGGTGTTGAAAATTTCAATGCTTTGACTTAGCCTGGCTATCAAGTATCTGTCCCAACAACAACTTGTCTAATATAAACCATGTTTCCGTATATATAATAAAGTGCTTTTAGTTTAACTGTTACCTTTGGAGTACCACTGGGAAGATGCCCCAAAGAGTGACTATTACCATCATAACCTGTTATAATATCTTCCCAGAAAACATCGTCAATATAAGTCTCATACTTTGCATGAGTAGCACCAAAAGCGGCAAAACCTAAATCTAAATGCCAGTCACCAGATATAATAGGCATAACTTGATCAAACAAAGTAATTGGATTCTCAAAAACATACATCGCCTCGCCTGATTGGCATGCCCCAATCGCAATTGGAGCCAGCGGCGTGCCTGTTCCTTGCGCCCAAAGCACTGTAACCACTGGAAGATCGTAGACCACAGAAGATCCGTTATAGGCCAGCTTGCCTGCTGGTGTTATTGAAAGATCTTCCAAGAGATCAAAGTTATTATGCGCATGTATCTGTGCATGGTCGTACTCTTCTAGGTGATACGGAACAAGATCTGTTTCTTGTATACTATTCAGTACCAATCTATTTGAGTGGCTGTGCAACAGACTAT
>JACCEE010191024.1_pt1 | contig 26780 bp, 16 predicted proteins | sample 7449931 | NCBI WGS metagenome assembly JACCEE01 (sample SAMN15323457, study PRJNA562643) | freshwater metagenome | isolation source: river surface water | place: USA:Blue River Watershed | collected 2017-08-19 | reverse complement strand
GCCGTCGAAGGGAAAGCGCACGTGCGCGATTTTCACGTCACCCTGCTCCGCCTTCTCGGCCTAGACGACAACAAGCTGACATTCCACCACGCAGGTCGATCCAAGCAACTCAGCCAGTTCGGGGGCAGAGTGATTACAGAGCTGATGACGTGAAACGAAGGAGGCGGGACCTCAATCGCGAACAACGTTCCGACTATGCTGTTCTAATGCAATGCATTGCGACTCTCGATTTGGATGACATTCTGGCATCCATTTGGCGTCCTTAAAAACCGCGAGCCCCATCCCCACTCCACGTCCATGCAAGAAACTAATCGAGTCTCTGGATAAATTGGGCCCGATTCGTTTGGCGAAAAGCATTTACCACCACGCCAAAGTGCAAAGCGCGGAGTCTGGTAAGGGGGTGAAGGACATCGCGGTGGGTCGTGAGTACCGTGACGCGCACTTCCACGGCTTCTTGTCGATGCGTTGATGGCTCGCGCCCAAGATCGCCCACTCCCATTAATCGATTACTCCGTGCCCCCTTTCCCTTGAGAAAAGGGATTCCGCTCCTTGTAAACGTCCCGTCCAAAAGCGTCATCGCTGAGGGTTTCACACTCCCTCGCGAACTCGACAACGGCGCAGATGTCCTCTTGAGTGACCTTGTAGTCCTCTTGGATTTGCTCCACCGAATCACCGCCAGTGAGAGCGTCTAAAATCGTGGAGAGCAAAACACGAGTCCCGCAGACTACCGGCTTACCGTGACAAATCTGCGGATCATGGAAACTCTCTGATTCATCGATTTTTGTATGACCTGCAACCGAATGACTTTATCCGCATCGTCCTTCGGAGCCAAATTTGGCCCGGCCCTAAAAAGCGTGCGTGTCACACGCAACCGCATCCCATCACGCGTAACGAAGAGATCGCGCGAAATGCAGTGGAACGTCAGTTCGTCGCCTCATCGAACCGGCCACCCTCAGCGCACTCCCAGCGCCTCCCGTCACGCAATAATCGCCTGCATCGGCTTGCCGTGGTCGATCTCCAAACGCTTCCGACCCGGCACTTCCAACCGCCGCGAATCCAAACCCAACTGCTGCATGATCGTCGCGTGCACGTCCGTCACGTAATGCCGGTCCTCCACCGCATGAAACCCCAACTCGTCCGTCGCGCCATGCACCACCCCTCCCCGGATTCCACCGCCCGCCATCCAAATGCTAAACCCAAAAATATGGTGGTCTCTCCCATCCGAACCCTGCGAACCCGGCGTCCGTCCAAACTCCGTTCCAAACACCACCAGCGTCTCATCCAACAACCCGCGCCGCTCCAAATCCACCAGCAACGCCCCAATGGGTTGATCCACCGCCTTCGAGTTCCGCTCGTGATTCCCCTTCAACCCGCCATGCGCATCCCACGCCCCAGCACCGCCACCCCCGTGCTGAATCTGCACAAACCGAACCCCGCGCTCCACTAACCGTCGCGCCGCCAGTAGTTGTCCCGCAAACGCCGAACAATGCGGCACATCCACGCCGTACAATGCACGCGTCTCCGCACTCTCCTTCGTGATGTCCATCGCCTCCGGCACCGACATCTGCATCCGAAACGCTAACTCATACGACGCCATCCGCGCTGCCATGGCCGAATCCGCAGGATACTCCGTCCCACGCAAGCCGTTGAGCTGACGCAATAAATCCAGCCCAATTCCCCGCGACGCCTCCGTCATTCCTCCCTGCGGACGCCCAAAATCCAGCGGGTTGGCGGGGTCTACCCGCAACGGAACCGCGTCGTGGGCCGGCCCGAGATAGTGCCCATCCTTGTTATTCCAATACTCGCGCGTCCCCATCGAAACAAACTGCGGCAGATTCTCGTTCAAACTGCCCAATCCATAATGCACCCATGCCCCAAGGGTTGGATAACTCCCCTCCACCATGTGTCTGCCCGAATGGAACTGCGTCTGCGCCCCGTGATTGCTGTCCGTGGTGTACATCGATCGCACCACCGCAATCCGGTCAATATTCGCGGCAATATGTGGAAACCAGTCGCTCACCTCGATCCCGCTCTGCCCGTGCTTCGAAAAACCAACCTGCAACGGATAGATTTTATTGCGCTGATTCCCGTTCCCGTCCGGCACCACCAACCGCTCCAACGCAAGCTTCTTCGGGTCTTGAACGTCCGCAAATGGCGTCTCAGCAATGGTTTTCCCACCATACTTCGTCAGCATCGGCTTTGGATCAAAGCTCTCCATCTGACTCACGCCCCCATTCATGAACAGCCAGATCACCTTCTTCGCTTTCGGTGCCCGATGCGGAAGTCCATCGGGCTCACGCCATTCTCCAACCATTCCCGACGCATCCCTTCGCAACAACCCCTCCAACGCCAGCGAACCAATCCCAGCACTCAGACTCCGAATCACACCCCGCCGAGATCGGCTTTCACCTCCGAACATCGACCGCCGAATCTCTTGCTCGCTCATACATTCTCCTTTCATCGCAACGTCACGAAGTCGTTGTGGTTCAGCAATACCCAAACAAACTGCGACCGCACCCCCACCACATCTTTTGGCGTCCCAGCCTGCCTCTCCCACTCCGCCAATCCGCGCAGACTCGTTTCCACCTCCTCCAACCCCGCTCGCATTCCCGTCACATACAAAAACGCCGCCTCCACAAACGCGCGATCCGTATCCGCACCCCGTCCGCGCAAGGAATCCGTGAGCAAAGCCGCAATCCCTTTCGCCGACTCAACCGACAACGCGCTGTTGCTCATCGCCAACGCCTGCTGCGGTACCACGCTCTGTTCGCGACGATAACATTCCTTCACCATCGGACCGTCAAAGGTCGTGAGAAACAAATTCCGCTCATTGTTAGAATGATAGAAATAGAGGCTTCGGCGGCGCGACGACCCCTGCTCGCCCGCCATCACCGGCGGACCGCCCCTCGTCCAGTCCATCACGCCCGAGAGCGACAGCATCGCGTCCCGCACCGCCTCCGCCTCCAACCGCATGGGCGTCCGACGCCAAAGCATCTTCACATCGGGATCCTTCTGCACCTCAGGGTCCATCCCTCGGACCGACGAACTCCTTCGGTAAGCCGCTGACTGGCAGATTAATCGGTGCATGTGCTTCATGCTCCACCCATGGTCCACCAGCTCGGAAGCGAGCCAGTCCAACAGCTCAGGATACTGCGGAACATTTCCCGATCGTCCGAAATCAAACGGAGTGCCCGCCAGATGCACTCCGAAGTGGCGTCCCCAGAGATGGTTGACCGCAACGCGTGCTGCAAGCGGATTTGCGGGGTCCGTAATCCACTCGGCGAGCGCTTTGCGCCGACCCGTGCTCACCGCCGGAAACTTCACCTCGGGGTCATCCTTGCCAGAGCTCAGAAAACGAGTCGGCGTCCACTTCGCGCCATGAAGCGGAGCAAACTTGTCGGCGTCTTGCGGCTCCGAAGCAGCCGTCTTTCGCGCATTTTCCAAACCGGTCTCTGCGGACTTCACTTCTTTTTCAGCCGCGGCTTTTTTATCAGCAGCCGCCTTCGCCATCGCGTTACGTTTGATCGACAACGTCTGCTCCGCCCTTGCCACCAGCGCCGCGCGCTCCGCTCGCACCGCCTGCTTTCGCGCACTGAGCGCAGCCGCCTCATCGCCGAACCATCCCGCCTTCATTGCGGCCGCGCGCTTCCGCACGCTCTCAAGCTCAGCCTCCGCCACACCCCGTGAAAGCTGCGCGGCCTCCAGCGCCGTCTCCGCTGCCTCACGAGCCGCTCGAACAGAATCTGCCGTGCGCGGCGCGGTGGCCGGTGCGGTAACAACCGGAGCCACAGGCCGCGGCCTCTGGCTAGGTTCCTCTAACGCAGCGTCGTCCGAAAGGGCCGCAATGCTCACTTCATGAAAATCACACACCGCGTCGAAGGTAAAAATCTGGATTCCTCCGTCACGCCGAGCGATCGGCGTACGCCACGCAAAAAGATGCTTCCCATCCAACGCCACATTCAACAGGTCGCCGCGCAGCCGAACCGTTAGCGTTCGCTCAACGTTCAAGGGTAACGGCAAACTGACCATTCCGTCCGCGGGATACGCCCAAGAACCACCCCGCCGATACGTCGCCTGAACTTTTGCCCCCGAACTCATCGAACTCACATACACCGCGAACTCCGTGTCCTCTGGTTTCACCGCACCACTCGGCACCGCGAAATCGACCGGCATATCATCGGGTGCATCAAATGCGATGCCCACGCTGCGATACGTGCTGCCGCCGGTGGTCGTAAACCGCACCTTCGCCTCGAGATCGCGCACGGCCAGCGCCGAACGAAGACGCACGACCGATCGCGCCTTTCCGTCCCGTTGCTGCTTCAACCGCCCTGGCTCATGCCGCCAATCACCCCCACTCAGTTCCCACCGCTTCAAATCCAGACGTTCAAACTTCTCGTCCAAAAGAAGCGGCCCAGATTGCTCGGAACCAACGGCAGGCGCGCGTCGAGATTCGCGGCTTGAGGCAACCGTTCGCTTTTCCTGACCCGCACTGGGTGCCGTGTCAGACGAGGAATGCTGAATCGCATCAAGAACCTTTTTCTCCTCAGCGCGAGCATGTTCCAAAGCTTGCTTCGCTTTGTTGAACGCCGCTTGCGCCGTTTCCATCGCGTTTGAAGCCGCGTGGATGTGGGCGTCCAATACCCACGGCTGCCGCTCAGGTTCCGTCGCTTCAATCGGCAGTGATACCGATCTAATCGGGATGCCGTTCGGCCCAAAAAACGCAGGCACCCCCGGCTCCATCTCACGCGACTTGTCCGGATTCGACTCTTCCCCCCGCACAAAGCGATACGTGGGTGGAACCGTGCCACCATCATAGGCTCGCGGAATCCCTCCCTTCTCTGGATCAACCTGATTAGAAACCACATCCATTCGAACGTGATACGGCTCAAAGATCGCCCGCATCCGATAATAATCGGCCTGAGAAATGGGATCGTACTTGTGATCGTGACACTTCGTGCAGTTCATCGTCAGCCCGAGCAGCCCCTTGCCCACGTGCTCCACCGTGTCCTCCATCCACGTATTCCGGTTAAACAAAAACCAGTTTCGCGCAAGAAACCCAGTCGCACGCAACTTCGAAGGATCCAACGGCGCTATCTCGTCCGCCGCAAGCATCAGTCGAACCATCTCATCATAAGGACGATCCGCGTTGAGTGATTCGATGAGCCAGTCACGAAAATGCCAAATGTTCTTCTGACTATTCCGCAACTGCGCCCCCAGCCCCCACCAGTCGCTGTACCGCCAAATATCCATCCAATGCCGGCCCCAACGCTCGCCGTGCCGAGGATCCTCCAACAACCGATCGACCAATCGCTCGAACCAGTCCGACTGCGTTGCGGCCATCGCCTCGTCCAACGCCGCGCGCTCGGGGGGCACCCCGATCAAGTCGAAGTAAAGCCGGCGCACCAGCACCTCCCGAGACGCCTCTGGAGCGGCCCGCAACCCCTCGGACTTCAACCGAGCGCCAATGAACGCATCCACAGGATTTCGGACGGCAACGTCCGGGCCCACGGCAGGGACTGACGGACGTACTCTGGGTTTGAACGCCCAGTGGTCTCGCGGATTCGGCTCTGGTTTCTCATCTGCCGGTCCGTGTGCGCCTTCAAGAATCCACGTGCGAAGCAAGGTGACTTGGTCTGCATTCAGCCGCTCCCCTTCATGCTTGGGAGGCATCGCCTCCGTCTCATCCTTACTGACAACCCGCTCCAAAATAAGGCTCTTATCGGGTTGGCCAGGAACCATCGCAGGCCCGGATTCGCCGCCCTTCCGCAGCCCACTCACTGTATCCAGTCGCAGCTCAGCCTCCTGCTTCAATGCCCCGTGGCAGGCATAGCAACGCCCCTTCAAAAGCGGCTTAACCGAAGTGCCGTAATCGACCGCGCCCACGCCATCCCGAACACAAGCGACGGCAAGCACTAGAACCGTTAAGCGTTCGAGAGCGGGGTTTCTCAAAAGGGTTGCCATGGCGCGAAGAGTCAGCGAACCAAAGCGCATAGACCGGACCAGCAGAACCAGAAATGGACAGGCTGAACTTTTGGTGAAGGCGGGAGGAAAAACAAAACGAGCGACTTCCCCTCGCGAAGTCGCCCGCCGAAGTATCTGCAAGACCGCTACTGCCGCAGACGCCACCCCACATCACCCCCCTCGATACCGCCCCAACCGAACAAGGGGTTACCAGGCAACGCAAATCCGGACGACTTAACCGCCTTCCCTGTCGCGCTGACCGCTCCCTCCAAGAGTTTAACCTGGACGTCGAACGTACCTTTCGCCGTTGCGCTCAGTGTAATCGCTTTGCCGTTGTCCACTTCACTGAAAGTCGCCTTGCCAGACGAGGTGAAGGTCACCGTGTCTGAGAGGACCGTTTCGTCATTGAGCACAAGTTCAAACGTGTAGTTTTCACCGGCCAGAATTTTCTGCTCTGATGAAAAATCCGCAAACCGTTTCGTGCTCAGGGTTTGAAACACGGCTGAAAATCCGATTTGCTCGATGAGGCCCGCCCACTCCTCGCGCAACACGTAGCCGCCGGGCGTCTTCGCTGCCACCTCCAAATCGCAACCTGCTGCATTCATCTGAGCCTCAGAAATCCAGTATTTCTCGTCGTCACCATTTAACGAAATCGTCGGTGACATCGTGCCGGCAACTAGCGTCGCCATATTCGCAGTCACAGTTCTTCCGCCCGCATTCTCGTAAGGCATCTTATATTTGGCCAACACTCCGCAGAGCAGCAAAGGCACGTCTCCAGTAACGCTCACATTCGCGGCGGACGTCAGTTTCGCCGACTTCGCCCCCGTCTGAAACGTGTACAGTGCGGTCGGACCACCCGAGTAACGAATCGTGTGCGATTGATTATTTACCGCCTCGCCATCCTCTCCCGCAGACACCGTTTTGTACTCGCCCGACGCACCAGACACACCGCCCGTCGCCGCGTAACCAGACCCGTACTGCAACGCTCCTTCACCAAAACTTGGATCCATCTCCAAAACTGCACTCGCCCGAAGCGCAATCGCACTCGGACTCCCACCTCCCTTGGTGAACCATTGATTGCCCTCACTTTCTGAAGGCGCATCGGAGATTGAAACTCTCAACTGGTGTCCTGGCTGTCCTTTAGCGGTCGGAACAGTAAGCACTGCCGTCAACTCATTCAGACCCGTGATCGCCTCATCCCCGCCTTCGTCATTCGGCGTCGCAACGGTCAACTGCCCTTTGAAGGGAGAAGAGTTAACCAAACTCGGGATGTACACCGCGGATTCTCCCTCTTCCCCCGAGTACGTGTAATCCGAGATTTGCCCGCTCCCATCGCGCACCTGAGTCAGACGGATCCACTCCAACCGCCCACTGACACCTCCCGATGAAGTAGTGGTCACGGTGAGCCGCCCCTGGTGAGACATCCCGTTTCTTGCCACGCCACCTTCACCCGGCCCAATGAGCATTTGGTAAGTGTAGGCAGGCAGAACGCGAACCGAGATTTCGAAAGGCTCCGACAGATCGGAAAGCTGAGTTCCTGAAATGAACTGCCGCTCCACTTGAACGCGGTAATCTGCGGCAGCAACCAGCCCTTTCGTCGGGAAAACCACGCGCCCATCCGCAGACGCTTCGACCGTCGCAACCGGAATCTGGCTGGACCCTCGGAAGAGTTTGACAGTGGTCAAGTTCAACTGACTCGGCATGTCCGTTAGTTGCAGACTTATCGTCCCACCCGAAAGCCCGCTCCAAACAACAAGCGGCTCGACGGGAATTTCCGGCAGAACCGGTGGATCTCCGGCATCTTCGCTATCCGCCACATAAACCTCGACGGGTACACTCGCAGCTTTTGAAGAAACCAAAGATCCGAAGCCTCGGACACCGCCCTCGTCGAGTTGCATGAAGATTCCAGCAAAAGGGCTCACGACAGAACCCTGCATCGGAAAGCTACCTTGAAACGTCGATACACTGGTCTTGGCCGCAGTCACCTTGAAGGCCGACCCTTTTCGCGGGAGCAGAAGGTTGGCGACCTTGTTGTCCGCCGTCACCTCAGCGCCGAAGCCGGTGATTGCCCCATTTTCTTCCGGTTCACCAAATGCGACGACAGCGGAAGACTTCGTTGCCCCACCAAGCAGATTAGTCTCATTGCCCTCCTCATCGGTGAAGGGAAGCAATGCCCTGCCAAGGAACTGCTCCACCTCCAAGCCCGCCCATGACGCCAGTTGATCAGCTTCCTCGGTGAGACTCGGGCGACCAATGATTTCTTGCGATGACGCATCCAGTTCGTACTGAACCTCGGTAAACAACAACCGGGATCCCGCGAGGGTGTTCACAACAAAGACTCCCCGTTCGTCAAGTCCGGAAGTCAGCATCTTGCTACTGTAACTAAACTTCTGCCCATCCGGAGCAACTCCGACAAACATCGCCGTTAACGGACCGGATTGCGTGCCGTTCGATGATTTCACACTGGCTTGGTACGTCCCATACCCAGTGAAACCCAAGAGTTTCGAGGATTCGGCGAGGGTTTTCTCCAACTCTTTTGCCGATAAAATGGCGGCTCGGTAGCCTTGGACGCGAACCTCTACGTCCGTTCGCTCGGCAAGAGCCGTGCGGACCACCTCTTCCTGCGCAGCAATCTGATTTTCAGCATCTTCCAGAACCTGAAAGTCGTCGCCGAGTTTTTCTTGCTCGTTGAGAATCCTGGTTTCTGCCTCTCCCACAGCGACCGCCCCTTTGCTCAGGTCGGGGGCAAACCGTAGTACCTCCACCAAAACAGCTCTCATCTGTTGAACGTCATCCGAAAGCCAAGCGACAGCAAAAGGCAACCCTTCGAGAGCCGACTGAAAGTTGTCATCGTCCGCACCTAGAACGTCGCTCAAAAGATCATCCAAAGCCGCGATTTGCTCCAGATCACCCGACTCAGCAGCAGGTCTCAAAAACTGCTCAATAATTCCATCATACAAAGTCTCGGCTTGGTCGCGGGCCTCGCTCGGGTCCGACGCTATAGAAAGTGTCAGAAGTTTTTCGGTCAAAGACTCCAACGCATCACTCAGCGTTTCATCAACCGAGTCCACTGCTGCATCGCGTTTGGCGCGCGCTGCGACGAGACTCTTTGACTTTTCCAGAATCGACTTAAACGAGCCCTTCAAAGACTCCAACTCCTTTTTGGCTATGTCATACGCATCCTTCGCCTCGATCAAACTTCCCTCAGCCTCTGGCAACCCGAGTTCAAGATTTTCTCTGGCCGCCGACAACGCAGAAATCCTCTCGGGCAATCCCTCGAGATTCGCATTCGCTTTAAACGCACCCGCAAAAGCATCATCCACACGAATCGGCGCGCCCGTCTGGCCGTCATCAATCTGAGCCGCATGCCGAGCCTCAAACTCGCCAAACTCCCCGAAAGAAAGGGTCAATGAATCCGTCGCACTGGATTCGCCCGCGTCGCTCCCTGCCCCCTCCAGAGCATACCGCAACAAAAAGGGCGGCAGGCTAACTCCCTTGACCTCCTTCACAATGGCTTCAAACGGGCCAGGAACGCCTTCCTCGTCCACCGTCGCCGAAAAAGTTCCGGCCAGCGATTTCCTCACTCCGCCCACCACAACATACCCTGAAAACTTTGGTGAATCCGAAGTGCGACTCGTCACGTTAAGGCTGACCGAAATCGGCAATGAAATCAGCGTATCATTGTTCCGCAAGGCCACCTTGGCTTCAAAGTCCCCTGGAACAGCACCCGCAAACACGGAGGTGCCGGCGCACAACTGCGCAACCATCGCTACCGCCAGCCACCCATTTTTTGTTGTTTGATGCTTCATACTTTTTTGTCGAAATCCTCCATTTGAAGACGGTTTGGTTCCGGTCGCGTTTCCTTGACGACTGGTGGCCCTCACCGCAATACCGCCAGAGATGAGCATTGGGCGCGCCGAATCATGTTAAACCTAAGGCGAAGGATGCCTCACCCTGACCGAGCCTTCCTCCAACGACGCCCGAAAAATCCGCCCCCGCTCATCCCCAAGCCAAACCCCAGCTCCCGACGCACGCACGCGCGTCGGTAACGCATCCAAAGGCTCCGAAGCCCCAAGCGCCTCCCCACCTGCGCTCCAAAACCGCACCCGGCGGTCACGTCCCACCGTGGAAAACGCGCCCTCCGCAAGCCAAGCCACCGCCAGAACCCCGTTCCGCTCCCGCGAACCCACCCGCGTCGAATGCCCCCCACTCACGGTGACCGCAGGCCATCCATCCTTCGCATCCCACAAAATCAACGACCCATCCTCACTCGCACTCGCCAACAACCGCCCGTCAGAACGCCACTCCAGTCCATGAATCGCATCCTTGTGCTCCAATAAACTCAGGGCCACCGCACCCGTCCGCGCCTCCCACAAATGCACCCCTCCCGCACGGTCGCCCGTCGCCAAAACAGTCCCGTCCGGACTAAACGCAACCGCCGTAATCCAATCCGTATGCTTCCGAATTCGGTACACCTCCCTCCCCGTCGCCACGTCGTACACCTTCACCACTCGCCCACTTCCTCCAAGCGCCACCAAACTGCCGTCCCCACTCAAATCCGCTGCCAAAACCGCATCCGCTTCATCCCCCACTTCCGCCACACGCTGACCCGTCCGAACGTCATAAATCACCGCGCGTCCGCTCTTCACCGGACTCCCACCCGCCGCCAACAGGCGCGCTCCTTCCGCGCTGAACCGCAGCACGAAGGGAATCCCATCGCCAAACGCCACCTGTCCCAACCAATCGCCCCGTTCGCTTCCCCGAAAATACACGGCATCCCGCCCTGCCACTGCGATCAAAGGGGCCCACGGACTCACCGCCATCGCCGTCACCGGATGTGCGCGCGCTGGAACCGAAGCCTTTGGCAAACCTTCAGGCATCACCACGCTTCCTGGCTTCACCACGGCAGGTTGCACTCGCAGCGGTGCCACCGATCGGGTCGCGCTCCCGGCCCGCTCCGGGGCTCCCCTCGCAATCCACGCACGAATCGCCTCAATCTCTTCCGGAGGAATTTTCTCCGACTTTGGGGGCATCTTTTCCACACCCTCCGCATGAACAATGGATTGAAAGAGCGGACTCGAATTCGGCTTCCCCGGGATGATGGCCGCGCCACCTGAACCCCCTTTCATTGCCGTCGCATACTGCTGGAGATTCAAATCTGACTTCTGCTCGTCGTCGCTGTGACACTTCAAACACCGCGCACGGAAAATTTCCCGCACACGTCCCTCGAAAACCACCGGCGCCTCTGCATGCGTACGCATGGAAACAACCACTCCGAACAGCGCTAACCAAACACGCCCAATTCTCGATTGCATGATGCTCTCCAATCTCAGTGTTGAAAAAGAAACTCCGTCGAGTTGAAGAGCGCCCACCACAGATGCTCGAAATCTTTGCGTCCCGGCGCATCTCCCAAAATCTCCAACTGCCTCCTCACCTCCCGCTCCTCCGGCTCCCGCCCCAGCGTTCGAAGGTACAACTCCATCACCACCTGCTCGGACGAAGCCTTCGCACGAACCAAGCTCTCCACGACCGAGCTCGTCGCCATCTTGCGGAGAACCGTCTCCCCATTCATCAAGTGCAAGGCTTGGGCAAAGTCCGGCTCGCGCGAATCGTCCGCGACACACACCGTCTTCCGCTCGCTCTGCCCAAACGCAGCAAGAAAGTAATCCTGCCGCCGCCGCCCACCCTCATACACCTGCGCCGCCCGATGCTGCGACGGCAAACCCTTGAACCGCGTCTCAACGCCCGTCGCCGCCGAAACCGCGTCCAACGCCGCCGTCGCCGATAATCGTCGAACCGCTGCGTGCGAGAAATAGCGATCGTCCCCACGGTTACTCGCGTTCGTCCGAGCGCTCGCCTGATACGTCCGACTCAACACGATTTCGCGAATCAACTTTTTTTGGTCAAAACCCAACTCCACCAAACGCTCCGCCAACGCCTGCAACAAGGGCCCGTTCGAAGCAGGGTTCGTCACCCGAAAATCATCCACCGGATCAATCACACCACGCCCAAAAAAGTGTGCCCAAATCCGGTTCGCCATGTTTGCCGCAAAGAACGGGTTCTCCGGCGCAGTCAGCCAGTCCGCAAACACAGACCGCGGATCTCGCCCCACTACCTCAGGCTCTTTTCCGCCCAGAAACCGTGCAGGAACCGGACGCTCGTCCAGCAAATGCGCAGCAGGTTTTGCGTTCAAATCCGAGTACACAAAAAACTCGCGCGGCTCACTGGCCACCTTCCGCCGCAGCCCCGTAAAGAAGCTCACCAACCCATAATAATCGTCCATCGTCCACCGATCGAACGGATGATTGTGACACTCCGCACACTGAATCCGGATTCCCGTAAACAACTGCGCCACATCCTGTGCCACCGCTTTCGCTGCGGGATCGGGCTTCGCCAACATCGTGTACAGATTCGTCTCAGGCTGCAAAAACGTGCTCCCCTTCGCTGCCACTTGCGCTCGTACAAACCGATCCAACGGCACGTTGTTTCGAAACTGCTCCACAATCCACTGAAAGTACGCAAGCGCCGCCTTGTGATCCGTCCCAGAACCACTGTTGGTGTCCCCAAACAACTTCAGCCAGCCAGCCCACTCCGACGCCCAAACCTCGGCGTACTCCGAACGCTCCAGCAACGCATCCACCAACCGCTCCCGCTTATCCCTCCGCGTCTCCGCCAAAAAAGCGCGACACGCCTCGGCGGTGGGCGGAACGCCGACCAAGTCAAAACTGACCCGCCGCAAAAACTCCGCATCCGAACACTCGCCCGACGGCTCAATCCTTAACTCGCGCAACCGCTCAAACACTCGGTCATCCAGCACCCCACGCGAACGCGCATGCTCCGGCCAAACAAATGTATCCTCACGCGGGAGCGCAACCACCTCAACGCCCTCAGTAAACTTGTTGAACCGCGCAAACACATGCGTCGCACCATGTGCTCCCGCACGAACCGTCCCGTCTTCCCCGATGTCAGCCACCGTCTTATTGTTCGTCAAAAACAAACACAACGGCGTCACATCCCGCTGCACTCCATCCGAATACTTGGCCGTGACACGCAGACGCTCCGTACGCACCGCATCCGCGAACCGCATCAACTTCGGCTCCACAACAATCGCTGTCACAACCGGCACCGAGGCGCCGTCATCCTCAGCTCCCTCGCGAATCCACTCCAATAGCGTCCGATACAGCGGCGAATCCTTCTCGAAAAGTTTGCCGCCCGTATGCGGAACCTCCTGCGTCGCTTTCAACAACAAAAGGCTGCTCTCCGGTCGCGCATGATCAATGCGGCGCGAGATCAACTGCTGCGTGAGGCGGAAGTAATCCCCCTCCGGATCATACCCGAACAACGACAGCCGAAACCCGTCCTTCCCCGCCGCCGCCCCATGACAGCCGCCCGAGTTACAGTTGGCCCGAAAAAACACGGGCATCACGTCTCGACGAAAACTCACCGGCGCCGCACTCCACACCCTCAACCCTCCCCCAAGCCACACCACACAAAGACACACCCACCTCAGCCACCACTGCTTGTTTAAATTAAATCCGCGCATCCTTTTTCGCTCCTTTCGTTTCTGCGTGCTGAATCACTGACGTTCCGGATCTATCCGCAATATCCCGTTCCCAACCTGTTGCCGGACCACTTGTTCGCCCTCACGAATCGCCACCTCCACGGCAATCTCCTTGTACTGCCCCACCAACGCGTCCGGCCCAACTTCCACCTCAAATCGACAGGATCGCTGACCAGGCATCAGCTGCACCTCCGGACCCGTCTGCGTCACACCATGCGGCAGTCGCTTCAGCATCACCATGGAAGCACTCGGCAACCCACGGTTCTCCTCAAACTCCACCACCACCACGCCACGCTTCCGCCGCTCAATCGCGGTTCGCTGAATGTTCGCCTTCAAATACGGCTCCGCCACCGACAAGCCTAGCCGCGGCGTCGTTACCAACCGACACCCCGCGCCATCCAACATCGATCCGTCCGTGGTGGAGCCCGTAATCGCAAACGACCAATCCCCGAGCATCGCTTTCTCCGAGGCACGAAGGCGCAACTCCGCTCGCGTCTGCCCCGCAGCCACTTTTACAGGAGGCCCTTTCTCAACGCCCGGAGGCAACCAATCCGCCTGCAACTCCAACGCACCTTCAAAACCGCCCGCACGCTCAACGGTTAACTCAATCGATACTTCTCCGTTCCGCGCGACCGACCATCGCGAAGCCGTCGACTCAACACGAAAGGGGGACGGATCAACCACCGCTAACATAAACTCGTCAAGCCAAACACTATGCCACGCGAACCCTCCTCGGCGGTCCGAAAGCGTCACCCCCTGCTGGCCACCGCCCTGAATCGGGTGACCGTCCTGAGCTCGCGCCCGTAGCTGAATCGGATAAACCCCCTGCGGCACGGACCCTTTCGCATGAAACGTCACCTGCGAGTTCCGCATTCCCTGCACAAACTTCCCGCCCTCCATCGTCACTCCCTCCGGTAATCCCGCCACTTCCAACTCTAGATCTCCCTTGTACCGCGTACCTAACCCCTCCCCGAGCAACACGGGCAAAGACCATCGATTTCCCTGAGGCACCACAAACGAAACGCTCCTCGCAACCTTAAACGCAAACTGCCCCAGCACATACGGATGAAACCCGTCCACGTGACGCTCCACTTCAACGCGGTAAACCCCCATACGCGATCCAATCCCCCGGGTGTCACTCACTTCGAGCACGTACTCTCCGTCCGCCGGAGCCTCAAAGACCTCCGCCGGATCCAGCAACGCCCTCGGCTTCAGCCGTGAATGACAGCTCCAATACCCGCGCGCAGCCAGCGTGGCGTCATCTGCATCCAGCAAAACGGCGCCGTCCAACCCAGCCTGACGGACCACCATGCGCGCATCCACCGGGGTTCCCAGCGCACGCGCATAAACACGCATGACCCAACGCTGCCCCTTAATCGCTCGGAAGCGCCAGCGATCCACTTCCCCATCTCGCGCAAGAATCCCGTTCAAGGCAGCCGGCAGTTGAAAAACCTGACCTGCGTCCCCCGTTTGCGCTGGGTTCTCCAACACATTCGGCAGCTCAGTCACCCGCATGGGTAAGCCAGACGGAACATTCCCTGCAGACGGAGGAAACGCGTTAAACACCGCAATTTCCGATCGAGTCGCAGATTCCGGAAGACGAATCTCCGATCTTGTCTCCAGCCCTGAATCCCCATCCTCAAACAGCGTGACGTCAAGCACCTCTCCCCGTCTTCCCCCGGCAGGGTAAACGACCGTTGGTCGACGAAACTCGCCAACGTGCAATCGATAGAAGCAATGATCACCCGGAGTGTGCATCTGCTGCGAAACCTCAACGACGTAGCGGCCAGCCGTCTCCGCCACCACGGACACAAACGGATCCTGAAGCCACAGCGCCGTGTCGTCGCACTTCACCAACACACGTCCGTCCGGTGAAAGCACCCGGATCTGACAATCATTCTCCCCCCCAAAGTTGAGCGTCCCCAGCCGCACCGCCTCGAGTTCCGCACTCAAGCGCTGACCCTTCCTCAACTCCACCGCATAACAATCTACGTCCGCGTCTTCCCCCGGCAAAATGCGACCATTCACCGTCGATCCGATGCTCAACGATTCTGCGCGCTCCGTTGAATCGTTCTCCCCACGCTTGAGTTCGCGCTCGCTCACACTCGGAAACGGGCCAACCCAAAAAGTCGCTTGCTCCGAGAAAAACCGGCGCGACCGCACCCGCAACACGTGCTCGCCCAACGGACAGTCCGGTGCAACTTCCAAGATCGCTCGCGCCCCCCGAACCATCCGACTTCCATGCGCTAACGACGTCCCCGCTTCGTCGGCTCGAAGAGCTTCCAACGCGACGCAGCGAATCCCCGGTCGGTAAAAAACCATCTCCTGCGGATCCTCAAGATTCACCCCGTGAACAATCACCTCAACCCGCTCGCCTCGACCCGCCCCACGCGGCGTAACCATCTCCACCATGTGCTGAATCGCCCACAGATGGCTCCCCAGCGCGCCAACCAAAAGCGCGGCGGCCCGCAAAACCCAGGCCCATCGACAACCCATCCGCTTGCGACCCATCACGCCATCACCCCCTTCACCAAACGAGCCTCGCGAATAATGTCAATCGGACGCTCCCCCGGCGCCATCAGCCGTTTCGCTGGATCAACCCCGACCAACGCATAAGCCGTTGCGAGATAGTCTTCGATGCTCACCGGATCCCGAGCCGGCTCAGCCGCAATCGCGTCACTCGCACCAAAAATGTTGCCCCGCGTCGAGCCGCCCCCCGCCAGCACCATGGAAAAACACTTCGCGTGATGATCTCGACCAGCGCTCGCATTGATTTTCGGAGTCCGCCCAAACTCCGTCATCACCATCACCAGCGTCGTATCCAACAAACCGCGCTGCTCTAAATCGAGAATCAAACCCGCCAACGCATGATCAAACGCAGGCATCGCATCGTTAAAGTAATCCGAGATGCGCGTGTGCGTGTCCCACCCGTTGTCACCCTCGTACTGAACCGTCACAAACCGCGCTCCAGCCTCCACCAAACGCCGTGCCAAGATGAGCCGCTCTGCCACCGTGAAAATCTGCTTCGCACGACCACCACGATACTTCTGACTCCCGTAAAGCGCCTTCACCGCTTCCGTCTCACCTTTCATCGAAAACGCAGCCTGCGCCCGTTCCGAAGACATCAAGCCGAACGCACGCTGGTGAAACTCGCTCATGGTGGCCTGCGCCACACCATCGGTCTCCAAGGCACGAAACTGGTCCTCAACGACCTCCCGCAAACTGCGGCGCTTCAGAAAATCATCGGCCGAAACCGACCCAGGCAACGACACGTCACGAACTCGAAAGTCCGCCTTCCCCGGGTCAGCCGAAAGATTAAAGCATCCATACTTTGCGGGAAGATACCCAGTGGACGCCTGAGGAGCCGTCGACGGCACCCCAATCCATGCCGGGAGATGGTTCATTCCACCCAGTTCATGCGAAATCACCGCACCCATCTGCGGATGCTGAATCGCGGGCGATGGCGTGTACCCAGTGAGCACGTGGTACGTCGCTTGCCCATGGTCGGGAATCTTTCCGGTAATGCCGCGAAGCACCGTCAAACGGTCAGCAATTTTTGCGCACTCCTTGAGATTCTGACTAAACACCACCCCCGGAATCACCGTCTTCACAACTCCCAAAGCCCCCCGATACTCCAAGGGCGCTTCCGGTTTGGGGTCCCACGATTCCTGATGAGCACATCCGCCGGGGAGAAAGATTTGAATCACATTCCGCGCAGGGGCGGCTTTTCGATTCTCTAAACGACTTCGCGCCTCCGCTCGCAAAACATCCGCCACACCAACTCCCATCAGCCCAAGCACTCCCACACGCAGAAACGTGCGCCGCTCCTGCGAGAGATTCGTGAACGATGCGCAACCAGCGTTTCGAGTTTTAACATTCATGAGTTTAAGGGGTTTGTGAAGGAAGCGAAGAGGGCTCCACGAAATACACTTGGACCCCATCAACATAGTGCGCACCAAACTCCTGCCGATTCGGAACATCACCCTTTCGGGAAGCTCGCAATCCAACCAACAAGAGCGTCGCCTCTCGCGGAAGGACCATCCGAGCCCTCAAACTCTGCCAGCTCGCGGTTCCGGCCTCCCAAAGCTCTTCCTGACTCGCTGATGCAAGAGCCTGAGATCGATAGTTGCGCCAAAGGGTAGGCGCCTCCCCCACCTTTCCAGTAAACGCGTGCAGCGATACCCCGAACGTCATGCGCTCTCCCGCAGCGGACTCCGCCGCATGAAACCGCGCAGCAACCTCCACCGGTCGCGAGTTCATACCCTCCGCCAGTGCTTGAGAACCGAGGTCAATCACCTGCCACACCTCAGCAACCGCAGGCCGTGATTCCGGCGGCGTCAGTCGGTTGTCCGCTCGCAAAAACTTGAGCATGTGGCGACCCTGAACAGGCATAACTCCCTGTTCAGCCTCAACAACGCGAGCAAAGTCCCCCCCCCAAACACCCGCAACCGTTGGGATCCCATCTGATAAAAGATCCATTTCCGTCTCAAAGTCGCCATGCGCAAGGCTGAGCAACTCACCTTTTCCGAGCGTCTTGCTGCCTGCGAATGCCCAAACCATCGAGGCGCTCAAAACGATTCCTGCCATCAGCCCCAACGCCACGCCCGCCGCAGTTCCAACCCATGCACGCCGCCACCCCCTCCCTCGCGAAGGCATCGAGGCAATCTGCGCGGATTGCCGCTCCATCCACGCCGCGTCAGCGCACTGGTTCAACCCCGTCTCCAAGTTGATGAGGTCCACGTAAAGGTCGCGAACCTCCTCTCGCGTGCGCAACGCCTCCTCAACCTTCGCAGATTCGGGAGGCGCACAGCGGCCCAAGAGGTATTCAGAAAGTAGCCAAACCCATTCTTCACGATTCATACGACCTCCTTTTTCATCTCGCCACTCACGCAACTCATCAGATTCAAACGAATGCGATGCAACGCTTTGTAAAGTGACATAGGACTCTGACCACGCGCGTCAGCCATCTGGTCAATGCGGACTCCCGGTGCATAAGCCTCCATCACCAGTGCGCGCTGAGCCGGTTGTAATCGACGCAAACATCGCTCCAACGCCTCACGCTGAACTTCATGCAATCCCGCACGCGCCTCAGCCGCATCCGCCATCCGCTCCGCCAACGCGTCGTCGAATACATGGCGGTCCATCCGAGCCCGGCGCAAAAACATCAGCGCCTGATACCGCGCTATCCCGAACGCCCAAGCCCGAAAGTTTCGCTCAGCATCAAACCGATCAAACTTCTCCCACAAAACCACCGCGACCTCCTGCAAAACCTCCGCTGCATCCTGCGCCGTCGGCAACAACGACCGGACAAACACCCGCAATGCCCCCTCCGCCTCGGTAAAAAGCCGAAGAAATGCCGCGTGCCGCTGTTGATCTGTCCCACTCATGTGCACTCATCCCTCTGCAAAAACCCGCCCCATTTGCCAACATTTCGTCAGGTAAGTTCGCGGGAAGCGCGGCACGCGTGCTCAGGCATCGAGCCATATCCAAACGGACGAGCACTAACCAAAAGTCACTCGAACCGGAAACTCGTGTTCTCAACGAAGAGGCATGCGCCTCACTTCCCAATACAAAAGCTCGAGAAAATCCGTCCAAGAATGTCGTCCGCATCCACGCGACCTACAATCTCGCCCAACGCGCCTAGTGCCTCCCGCAAGTCTTCCGCAACCAACTCAGTTCCAACCGCCTCCTCCATCCCGATCAAAGCCGCTTCCAATGCCACCGCAGCACGACGAAGCGCATCCGCCTGACGCGCGTTCACCGCGGGCTCATCCGTGTCCGATAACAATCCGCCCTCGCCGATTCGCTGCTCGACCGCACACTCCAGCGCATCCAGCCCCTGCCCCGTCAAACACGAGACCCGCACCCCCTCAACCCCGCTCCAATCCGCATGTTCCGTGAGGTCTGCTTTATTGAAAATCCGAAGCACCCGCTTGTCCTCAGGGACATACGCCGAATGAGAACCCGCGCTGCCATCAATCACCGCCAGAATAATGTCCGCCAAATCCACCTCACGCTGGGACCGCACAACGCCCTCCGCTTCAACCAAATCATCCGACTCACGAATACCGGCCGTATCAATCAGTCGAATCGCGTAGCCCCGCATTTGCACCGACTCCTCAATGGTATCACGCGTAGTCCCCGCCACCGGACTGACAATCGCCCGATCTCTTCCCAGCAAGTGGTTCAAAAGACTGCTCTTCCCCGCATTCGGCGATCCACACAATACCACGCGCACCCCCTCCCTTAAAATACGGCCCCGGTACGCGGAGTTCTCCAAAGCCCGAACCAACCCGAGCACCTCACTCATCCGCGCGCACAAGGCCATTCCCGTTTCCGGATCAATATCCTCCTCCGGAAAATCGATGTACGCCTCAACGTGAGCCAACACACCAACCAACCCGTCACACGCCTCCGCAATCTTGCGTCCTAAACTTCCAGACAATAGCCCCGTCGCCATCCTCAACGCCCGATCACTCTGCGCCCCAATGAGATCCATCACCGCTTCAGCACGCGTCAAATCCAGCCGACCGTTGATAAAAGCCCGCTGCGTAAACTCTCCCGGTTGCGCCCCCTTCGCACCGGCCCGAAGCACACGCTCCAATACGCGCCGCGTCACCAACGCCCCGCCGTGCCCCGTAAACTCAAACGTGTCTTCCCCCGTGAAACTCGCCGGCCCTCGAAAAAATACCACCAACCCCTCATCCAAAACCGAACCTTCCTCCGCGAAGATGTCCCCCAAAACAGCGCGCCTCGCCGACTCCCAAGGAGTCAGGTTCCCGCGAGGTCGGAAAATCTCGCGAAGAACGGTTTCAGCCGCAGGACCACTCACGCGAATCACCGAAAGCGCCCCCTGCCCCGGAGGCGTTGCAATCGCCGCAATCGTGTCCATGACACCGAAGGTTGAATCCGAAAGCCGCAATCAAGCGGACAAACGTCCCTGTAATCCAAGATGTTCCACCAACTCCTCAACGAACCGGCGGTTTTGGTCCATCGTTCCGACGGACACCCGAATCCATGAAGGAAGTCCGTAAGCGTTCATGTCCCGAATGATGACTCCGCGCTTCATCAGCGATTGGAACGCCGCCTTTCCATCTCCCACCTCCACCAAAACGAAGTTGGCGAAACTCGGTACAAAACGAAGCCCCAACCGTTGAAAGGTTTCCTGCAAGTAGTTGCGTCCTTCCGTCGTGATTGCGCGCGTTTTCAGTTGATGTTCCGTATCGAGGATTCCCGCCAGCGCACCCGCCTGAGCGATGCCGTTCGCATTGAACGGTTGGCGCGTCTTCTGAAGGACCGTAATCAGTTCGGGATTGGAGAGACCATAGCCAATCCGAAGGTTCGCCAGCCCCTGAATCTTTGAGAACGTTCTCAGCACCACCACGTTCCGTCCTTCACGAACGTACTTCAACACGTCCGGCGGATTGTCCAAAAACTCGTAATACGCCTCATCAAAAACCACCACGACATGAGGCGGTACCTTCTCCATAAAGCGATCAATCTGCTCCTGGTTGAGAAGCGTGCCGGTCGGATTGTTCGGATTAGCGATGAACACCTCCCGAGTACGGGGAGTAATCGCCGCAGCCATGGCGTCGAGATCATGCGCGAAACCTGGGTCATCCACCTCCACCGTGGTCGCGCCAAATAATGTGGCCATGAGCTTGTAGACCACGAATGCATGCTTCGCGGTCACAATCTCGTCGCCCGGTTTCAGAAAAGCGTGCCCGATGAACTCAATGACCTCGTTGGAACCACACCCCAAAATGACGTTCTCCCGCTTCAAACCCGTGCGTTCCGCGATGGCCTCACGCAGATAATAACCTCCGCCATCCGGATAAAAGTGCGAGCGCTCCAACGTCTCGCGCATCGCCTGAAGCGCCTTGGGCGAAGGTCCTAGCGGGTTTTCGTTCGAGGCAAGCTTGATGATTTGCGCAGGCTCCAAGCCCAACTCGCGCGCCACATCCTCAATCGGCTTGCCGGGTTCGTAGGCAACAAGATCGCGGAGCCAAGGATGGGCAAGATTCCAAATCGACATAAGGGTTCAAAATTAGCGGTGAGCGTCCGCCCCTGTCCACACCACAGGGAAAGGAATCACAGCGATTGCCCAAGAGAAGCTCTCCAGAAAAAACACCCTCTCCCCCGCCGATTCCCTCCAAAAGCGAGATTCCACCCCCTCTTCCTTCGTGTCTTCGCGCCTTCGTGTGCCCCTTCTTCCCCCCCAAAAAAAGCGCGAAGAATCAGCGCGGCTGAATCCACACATTCCGGTAAAACACCGGATTCCCGTGACCTTGGAGTTGGATTGCCCCGCCGGTGGTATCCTCTTTTTTCCCACCTCCGGTCGGACCGGCAATCTCCACGGCATCATGAATGGTCACCCCGTTATGCTTCACTGTAATGACCGCGTTTTTCGTCTTCGCGCCCGACGCATCAAACTTGGCAGCTGTAAAATCGATATCGTACGTCTGCCAAACCAGAGGAGGTAAACACATGTTCACCGAAGGCTCCGTCTTCGAATAAATGCCCCCGCACTCATTGTTCGCACCGCGAAGCCCGAAACTATCGAGCACCTGAACCTCGTAACGGTCCTGCATGTACACGCCGCTGTTCGCTCGGTCCTGCCCGCGGCCTAACGGCTTGAACGGAAGAATGAACTCAACATGCAACTGGTAATCCTGAAAATCAGCACGCTTCGTCTTCGAACCAGACGCCAACAGGTTCCGGTTCAAATCATCAAAGTGCCCGCCCACAAACGCGTCACAGTTTGAGCCATCGAACAGAACAACTGCGTCCTGCGGCGGCTTGGCGCCCAACGTCGGGCTCTGGCGACTCTCACGCTTCAGCTCAAAGGCACCCCAAGCCCCGTCGCCCGAAAGAGCGCCCTTCTTCAAAACAACCTTCCACCCGTCCTTCTCAAACTGCACGGACTCACCGCTCCGCTTCGCCTCAATCTCCACCTTGGGCGATTTATCCCATCCCGCTCCAGGTAGACCACCCTTCAAAAACACCGCACGGAAGGTATCGTCCCCAAGCGCAATCACCTGGGCCCCAATCTTTCCTCCCGCGTATTCGCCTTGAAGATCAAAATCAGGCCCAATCGCGCGCGCCTGTTCTTCCGTCAAGTAGGTTGCCGGCTTTGGTTTAGCTGCATCTTGGGCCTGCACGGTGAAACCCAAGGAGAGCGTGGCTGCGAGGAGGAATGCTTTTTTCATTCAGGGGGAAGGTTTACACGCCCTTCAAACCCCCTGCCGCGCCCAAAGTCAATCCCGCGCCGTCACCACACTGGCTGTTGTTGCGTTAAGCAATGAAATGCGCCCAACCCCCAAATCAACTCGCGACAGTCAATCGGCACCACACGGCGTTCAGGAAAACAACGCGCGACAATGCGTTCCGCTTCCGAATCCTTCTCACATCCGAACACCGGAAGTAGTACGACCCGATTCGCGATGTAGAAGTTCGCGTAACTGGCAGGCAACCGAAGATCCTCGCGATCAATCCGATCTGGCATCGGCAACTCCACCACTCGCAACGGACGCCCATCCGCCAACGTCATCCTCTCCAGTGCCTCGCGGTTCTCCCGTAACGGCACATGATTCGGATCCGATTCATCGGGTTCAACCACCGTCAAGACCGTGTCTTCCGACACAAATCGCGTGATATCATCCACATGCCCATCTGTATCGTCCCCCTCAATCCCGTCGCCCAACCAAAGCACCTTGCTCACCCCAAGGTTCTCGCACAAACGCTCCTCAATCTCTCCCTGCGCTAGGTGCGGATTCCGGTTCGGATTCAATAAACAGGAGGTCGTCGTCAACAACGTCCCCGCCCCGTTCACATCAATCGAGCCGCCCTCCAGAATCATCCCCGGTTCGCTCACCGGCACCCCCATCCACCGCGCAATCCGCGTCGGAATCACATCATCCGCATCATACGGCGGATACTTCCCGCCCCACGCGTTGTACCCCCAATCGAGAATCAACACGGGGTGTTCCCCTGCGCGCGTCACAAAAATCGGTCCGTGATCCCGGCACCAGGGCTCGTTCATCGGATTCCGATGGAACACCACATGGCCATCCCGAACGCCTTCCCGGGCCAGAACCCCGCGAACCACCGCCTCATGCGCCTCATCGCACACATTGATGTGCACCGGCTCAGAATCAGCCAACGCATCCACCATCCGCGCAAACGTGGGCATCACACGGTCGTATGCATCCGGAAATGAAATTCCCTCCGGACGCGGCCAACTCAACCAAGTGGCCGAATGCGGCTCCCACTCCGCAGGCATCCGGTACCCCCTCGCCGTCGGGCTCTCGTCACCGCACATCCGTCCCGTGGAACTAAACATCACCTTCCTCCAAAAAACGCCGGTCCATCCCCTGATACGCATCAATGCGGCGATCGCGGAAGAACGGCCAATGCGTGCGCTGCGTGTCCAACACGTCCAAATCGATCTCCGTCACCATCACCTCCTCGCGATCCACCGAAGACTTCGCAATGATCTGTCCCGCTGGGTCCGCAACGAAACTTTGCCCCCAGAACTCGAGCCCCGGCCCGCCATCCGGCGCCTCATGCCCCACGCGATTCGTCACCGCCACATAGCAACCATTCGCAATCGCATGCGAACGCTGAATCGTCTCCCACGAGCTGTGCTGACGAACCCCATACTCCGCTTTCTCAGACGGATGCCAGCCAATCGCCGTCGGATAAAACAGAATCTGCGCTCCCCGCAACGCCGTGAGACGAGCCGCCTCCGGATACCATTGATCCCAGCAGATACAGACCCCTATGTCCGCATAACGCGTTTTCCACGAACGAAATCCAAGGTCCCCTGGAGTGAAGTAAAATTTCTCGTAAAACAACGGATCGTCCGGGATGTGCATCTTGCGGTACTTCCCGAGATAACGCCCGTCCGCATCAATCACTGCCGCCGTGTTGTGATACAAACCCGCAGAACGCCGCTCGAACAACGAAGCCACAATCACCACCTCCAACTCCGCTGCCACCTTGCACAGCACGTCGGTCGACGGCCCCGGAATCGCCTCCGCCAACCCAAAATATTTGTGGTCCTCAATCTGGCAAAAGTACACCGAGGTGAATAACTCCTGCAGACCAATGATCTGAGCACCCTGCGCAGCAGCCTGCCGAATCTGTCCAACCGCCCGCTCTAGGTTGTCCTTTGGACTCAGCCCACACGCCATTTGAGGCGTCGCAATTCTCACTTTTCCAGACCTTTTCATAAAAAACTGCAGCCCCTCAGCCGACCGAGGGGCCGCCAAAACTCGCGTACGGATTTTCGCCCAACAACCCTAGGTTACGTCACTTTGCCAAATCGGACGTTTTCACAATCTGCACACTCTTCACCTCAATACGCTCCTGAGGCTTGCTCCGCTCACCACTGCGACTCGCGCTAACCGGCGTCTTGCCAATGGTTTTCAAAACTTCTTCCCCCTTAATAAGTTGACCAAACCCCGTGTACTTGCCGTCCAAAAACGGCGCATCCCCAAGCATCAGGAAAAACTGGCTCCCCGCGGAGTCCGGGTGCGCGCTGCGCGCCATCGAAATCACGCCAAACACGTGCTTCCGGTCGTTGAACTCCGCGTTGATTTTGTACCCTGGTCCGCCAGTGCCATACGCGTCTTCATTCGCCACGTCCTTCGTGTTCGGATCCCCGCCTTGAATCATGAAGCCATCGATGATTCGGTGAAATGCCGTCCCATCGTAAAACTTCTCCGAGACAAGTTTCTTGAAGTTCTCAACCGTCTTCGGCGCCTTATCCGGCCAGAACTTCACCACCATCTCACCCTTCGTCGTTTTAATCACCGCAACCTCTTCCACAGGCTTACCGCTCGCTGAGCCCGACGGCTCCTGAGCCGACAAAACACCAGCAGCGAAAAGAGGTGAAGCAACCAACACAGTGCGAAGGAATCCGCGCCGAAGAGAGGAGGGAGTAATCATGACCCGCCTCCTTTGCCACGTCCTTCCCCCGGTGTCACGCGGAGAGTCGTGACAAACCGTGCGCCAAACCGTCGCGTCACGCCGCTGAACCCAAAGAAATCAGCTCGGGTTGCTCCACCTCAGCCACGGCTTCCGGACTCCGGAAAATCGGCACAATGGCCACCCCCATCACGTCCGCTATCAACCGAATGAGACACGCTTCGTAGTCCGTCACATATCCGCCCTGCCCAATCGCAGCCCCGCACGCCAACAAAATACGCCGTTTCAGAGCCGGAGACGCCTGCTCAATCTGCTCGAGCGCACGACTCAACGCCGCCGCATCGCCATCAATCTTCATCTGCGGAGGTGCTCCGTCCGCTCCCAACTTTTCCCAAGACGTCGCATAGGCGTGGGGGTAACCCGCTGAGGGCCCACCCATCACCACCATCGTTGAGATCAACGTCCGCAACTCGAGCCAAAGATCCGTCGGCTCATGATAAAGAGCAGGAGAAGGTTCCATGATGCCCAACCCCACGCGCATCCGACGCCGAAACGCCCTCAACAAAAGAAACCGGAAAAGCTCGACCTCGTCGCACCGCGCCAGTTCGCGTTCACACCGCAAATACAGCGTCGCAAAATCCTCGTACCCCATCCGACGCAACAACGGCATCGCCATATCAAACAACGCCATTTTCTGCGAAGGCGCCGCGTCACCCAGCCGCGACTCCGCCCGATGAGGCGCTCGGAAAAGCTGAATCATCAGCGCCTTCACGTTTTCGCGAGACCGAGTCCGCAACACCCAATCAGGGATTAAACTGCGACGAACTAAGCCAGCATGAATGAAACTCGAAGGATTCATCCGCCCAGTCACCTCTTCGAGCACGTTCGACGGGATGTGCTGCTCGGCTGGGAACCGCACGGGCAACGAAGGGTTCTCTGCAAACGCGGGCGTCTGCTGCTCCCCCGATTCACCACCTTCGGAGGCCTCCAAACGCGCAAGAACCTCCCGCATTTCATTCATCCCCCGCTCCTGCTCGAGATCTTGGACGTCCGCCCCCAAGTACTCCCGATTCCAGTTCGTGTCCGAAGCCCGAATGCGCTCCTCCAACGGCGGGTGCGTGGGGAAAAACAAAACGTACGGACCACTGAAGGCTTCCGAAAAAAAGATGTGCCCCACCTCAGGCGCATACTCACTCGAGACCAAACTATTGGTCGACCACCCCCCGATTTTTCGCAAAACAGCCACCAGCGCGTTCGGCGACCTCAACATGTGATTCACCACCCGATCAACCTCCAGCTCGCGCGCTTGCGAAACCGACGACTGGAT
>JACCEE011818714.1_pt1 | contig 26830 bp, 21 predicted proteins | sample 7449931 | NCBI WGS metagenome assembly JACCEE01 (sample SAMN15323457, study PRJNA562643) | freshwater metagenome | isolation source: river surface water | place: USA:Blue River Watershed | collected 2017-08-19 | reverse complement strand
GAACTTAAATCGCCGCGCAAACCAAATTGCTCCCGCGCCAACATAACCGCGATACCGTGATTGCCCACCGCGCCACTTACAAGTATCTTGTCACCAACTTGAATCTGGTCAAACCCTAAAGTAACTTGTGCCACCCGTCGCCCAATGCCTGTCGTTGCCAAATATAACCCGCTGCCTTCTCCGCGTCGCACCACTTTAGTATCACCCGCCACTAAACGCACGCCGACTTCTTTAGCTGCCACCGCTAAACTGTGCACAATCCGCCGCAGTTGTGCGATTTCTAACCCTTCTTCAATAAACACATTTAAAGTTAAATAAATCGGCATTGCGCCCGAAACTGCTAAATCATTCACAGTCCCGTGAACCGCTAATGCACCAATATCAGACTTTGGAAATTCAAGCGGTTGCACAGTAAAACCGTCGGTTGTTACTACAATTTCTGCACTATTCCATGGTAATAACGCGGCATCGGTTTGAATATTCAATGGGCTTGCATCTGAATCCGCTAATTGGGCAAAAGTATTAGCAAAAACTTCTTGAATTAAAGCACGCATCCATCGCCCACCATTACCATGGGCAAGACTAATATGAGTATCAGCAAAGGACATAAAAGACTCTTGTAAAAGGTGAAAGATATGATTAAATGACAGCTTTTATCTATCCAAATGTTCACAGCTATTAAGTCAAGCGAGCGTGATTATTGTAGGGTGGAATAGCAAAGCGTATTCCACCAAGAAATACCGCAAAAGCTGGAAGATGGTAAACCAAACGGTGGAATACGGCTTGCGCCTATTCCACCAAGAAACACCGCAAAAGCTGGAAGATGGTAAACCAAACGGTGGAATACGGCTTGCGCCTATTCCACCCTACAAAATGGCTGTAATCCAAATGTTGGATGCCCAACAGGAAACATAAATAATGAAATTAGTCATTCTTGACCGTGATGGCGTTATTAATCACGATTCTGATGAATATATTAAGTCTGCTGATGAATGGCAACCTATTACGGGAAGCTTAGAAGCGATTGCAAAATTAAATCAAGCTGGTTATCGCGTGGTCGTTGCCAGTAATCAATCGGGTTTAGCACGCGGTTTATTTACCCCCGACGATTTAAATGCCATTCATAGCAAAATGAATCAAAAATTAACCGAAGTAGGCGGCACAATTGAAGCTATTTTTTATTGTCCCCATACCCAACAAGATGAATGCCAATGTCGCAAACCGCGCCCAGGGATGTTATATGATATTTCCAATCGCTTAGGAATTCCATTAGCGGGTGTACCTATGGTGGGTGACTCTTTACGCGATTTGCAAGCGGCGATTGCAGCGGGTGCACGTCCAGTGTTAGTGCTGACAGGCAAAGGGAAACGTACCTTAAATGAATTAAAAGATTTTGGCAATGTGCCGGTTTATGATGATTTAGCCAGTTTTGTCACTGAATTTTTAGCTGAACTCTCACACGGAGAATGAAATTAAAACTCATGTTGCTATTTTTGCGCTCATTACTTTTTTATAGTGGTTTAGCAATCGTTACTATCCTCTATACTTTTCTGATAGTATTGCTTTTTTTAGCTCCGTTTGAATGGCGATATCGCTTTATTTTAACATGGGCTCCGTTAATGTTACGCTGGCTCAGTTTTACCTGCGGTTTACACTTTCAAGTCACTGGCATGGAAAATATTCCTAATGAAGCCTGTGTCGTGATGAGTAAACATCAATCTGCTTGGGAAACTATAGGCTTGCAAGTGGTTTTTCCGCGCTTAGTGTGGGTATTAAAACGTGAATTACTCTGGATTCCTTTTTTTGGCTGGAGTTTAGCGTGTACCCGTCCGATTGCAATTGACCGCAAAGCAGGGCGCAAAGCATTGATGCAAGTGATTGAACAAGGAATACAACGCCTGCAAGAAGGTTTTCATATCGTTATTTTTCCTGAAGGAACACGAGTTGCGCCTAATGAACGCAAGCGTTATGGATTAGGCGGGGCAAATTTAGCGATTCAAGCTAATCGTTTAGTAATTCCTGTTGCGCATAATGCGGGATTATTTTGGCGGCGTAATGAATTTGTTAAACGAGCCGGCACAGTGCAAGTGATTATTGGCGAACCGATAGACCCACGCGGCAAAACTGCCCAAGAACTCACTGATTTAGTAGAGCAATGGATTGAAAGCCAAATGCCTCGACTAAATACTTAATTAAGTTTATCGACTTGACAAATTAAGGAGTGAAATAAAATTTCACTCCTTAATCTAAAAAACAACCGCGTCCAGTCAGATAAAAGGTATAATTACGCAACTCAATCTGCGAACCTTAAAATAGCTTAACCTCACGCAGGAAGCTTAAAAGCAAGGTTTTAAGATAAATAGCGTGTTAAGCTACTGAATATTCAGTACAAGCTAAAAGCTTAGCTGTTTCTCGTCTTTCTGCTGTTGTTAAAACAATAATGAGCATCAACTACAAAGCCCCCACACAAAGAACCAATCGGATTATGATTGTGGACCGCTCCGAAGTGGCGCGTTCCATCATCTCGCATATTCTACAAAAAGAAATGCACGATGCTTATATCGTCACCTGTGGAAGCGCAGAAGAAGCTTTAGAACACTTGCATCGTGAAAAATTTGATTTAATTACCACTTCTCTCTTATTGCCTGGTTTGGATGGTTTAGATTTATGCCACGAAATCCGTAAAAGTGATAAACAACATTTAACGCCAGTGATTGTGGTCTCTAGCGATGCAGACACCCGTTTGTTGCGTGAAGGATTTTCCGCAGGAGTAACAGATTATTTTAATAAATCATTGGGTTATAAAAAACTTGTTGAATTTATTAAAGACGTTGCGCAACGTCACTCTGGTTTAGTTGGACGAGTTTTATATGTTGAAGACAGCCTCAGCACCGCGCAAACAACCCAAAGTTTAATGGAAAAACACGGGTTATATATTACCCATGTCACCAGTGCCGAAGAAGCTCTCGAGCTGATTAAAAAAGCGCGGGACAACATGGATGATGCTTCTGATACCAATGGTTTTGACATTGTATTTACTGATTTTTTCCTTGAAGGACAAATGACTGGCGGCGATTTGCTCTATGCAATTCGTACTCAGCACCATTATTCACGGCAAGAAATGCCCGTTTTGGTTATCACAATTGAAGATAATCAAGAATGTCAGGCGGAAATTTTCCACGCGGGCGCGAATGATTTTGTGACGAAACCCATTATTGAAGAAGTTTTGATTGCGCGGGTTAAATCATTATTATTAGTGAAACATCAATACAATGTGCTAAAACGTTTTTCGCGTGATATGTATCATCTTGCAACGACTGACAGCTTAACAGGTGTACGCAATAAACGTTTCTTCTTAGATGAAGCCCCGAGTTTAATTAGTCAAAACAAGAATGTATCAATGATGATGGTGGACATTGACCATTTTGAAATTATCAATGATGTTCATGGACATATTATTGGCGACCATGTTTTGCACATGGTAGGTCGTTTTTTAAACGACTATTTTCCCAAAAATGTAATGGTGGTACGTTTTGCGGGGAAAAAATTCACGGTACTAATTCCCGATTGCACAATTGAGTCAGGCAAAGTGATTGCTGAAGATTTACGGCAAAAAATTATGGAATTGCGCCCTGAAAATATTGATGTAAGTATCAGTATTGGTTTAACTTCTTCGGAAGGGGTAGCGGAAACCACTTTAGCGACTTTAATTTCAGATGCGGACAGTGCGCTCCACATGGCGCAGCAACAAGGCAATAATCGCACTTGTTTGTGTATTACGCATAAGAATATTACGGCGGCGTAGCAAAATGATTAGGTGATTATATTTTCAAACTATATTCACCTAATAGTTTATAGAATTTGAAAAACTGCGATTTCTGAATTATCCCGTACAATATGTTTATCAGGATTATCAGGTTGGTTAGGTTTTTTAGGAGAAAGACGCGTGCCACGTTTTTGTAAGGTTGAGCGAGAGTTTTCTTTATCTGTATGAAAAATAACAAAGCGTTCAGAAGTAACGTGCATTTCTTGTTGACATATATCTTTAAGCAACTCTTTTAAATAACGCATAAAACAACGAGTACTTTTAAATTGTCCTTCGTAACCACTCGGTACATCTGATTTTAATTCTATATAAACAATATCACAATGTCCGCCCTCATTTTCTTTTAGTAATAAACCATCACAAGCACGATTTGTTTCAAATTTACTCGTTGCTTTAAATAAAGGTGACATACAAGTTGCAATCGTTTTATCTTCTTTATCACTAACTTTACGTCCTTTATCGGGCGTTATCACTAACATATTTTGCTTTAAATCTTTTAAAGTAAGTTTTTTTAATTTTGCTTCTTTATCTTCTTCTTTTAAAATTGCATGGCTGTGTTGATTACCATCAGCAATAATAATAGTTTCTTTTAAGATTTCCTTTAAAGTATTGATGATTTCTCCCATCCTAAATTTTTTCCCTCAAATCGTAGTAAATCTCATCTTGAATAGCATTCATTTCATCAATAGTTTGGTCAAAAGTTGATACTTCAATCCCTAATGTCGGGCTAATGTTTGCAGGTTTCACTGTACAAATAGGCTTTTGATTTTGTTCAGTAGTTTCATATTGTAAAGTATAAACGCGCACCTTATCAGCCGTTAAGGTTTCTTTAGCATTATATCCCCATTTATTTTCATCAATTTCTTTATTCGACAGCATAATTAAAGTATTAAACTCTTTTACAATATAATCGCTATGCGTTGTCATAAATACTTTAATACCGACATTAACTAAACTGGCTAATAAGCGAGTTAATTTACGCTGATTTGCAGGATGTAAATTTAATTCAGGTTCATCAATCATTAATACATGATTTTCTTCAGCAATATGTTTTAAATAATATCCTAAAATAACTAAAGAACGAACAGCACTAGAACTACCATTCATGCTAAGTTCTGTTGTTTCATCTGGTTTAAAACGTAAAGAACCATTATTAAATTGATAATTTCCACCTGCTATTTCATCAAAAGCTTGTATAATTTCTGGATGTTCTTCTACTAAAAAACTTTTTTGATTTTTTATAGCATCTAAAGAATTCATGAAATCAATGTTATCTCGCACAGGTACAGCATAACCTTGATAGTCCACTTTTTCTCCTTTAGAAAATAAATCAACTAAACGACTTTTTGCCAAATTTAATTCTTGTTGAAATAATACTGCACCTGTTCTTTCTGCACTAATAATAAAAGGTTTTCCATGAGGAAAACCTGATACACTAACTCCCTGTCCTTCTGTTTTATGAAAATCTAACATAGATTTAGTTAGAGAATTAACTTCATTTTCAGTTATTAAATCAATATTGATAGGTTTTGCTGTGTTTGTAGGAAAGTAATAATTTAAATTATCTTTAGTTTTTCCGTTTATTTTTTTTATTTCCTCAGAAATAAGCGATGATAAGTGTTTTTCAATATTTCCTTTATAATTATTAATAAAACCTCCATCGAGCGAAATATAGAGTTGATTTTTTAGTAATCCATACAACGCATAAGTAATATAAGTTTTCCCTGTATTATTTGCGCCGCATAAAATTGTTAAATCACCAAGTTCAATTTCACCTTTAGAAATAACACCTAAATTTTCAAATGAAAAAATCATTTTTTATTCCTTAAAGCTATAAAAAAAGAAAACCTATTTTTTAAAAATAGGCTTTCTTTAAATCAACCCTTAAAAATTACAAATCTAAATTTGACACAAACAACGCATTTTTCTCGATGAAATCGCGGCGCGGTTCAACTTGGTCGCCCATCAGCGTTGAGAAAATTTCATCAGCACGAATTGCATCCTCAATGCGAACTTGCAATAAATGCCGCGTTTCAGAATTCATTGTCGTTTCCCATAATTGCTCAGGATTCATTTCCCCTAAACCTTTATAGCGTTGAATATGCAAACCTTTACGCGCTTCATTTAATAACCATTCTAACACTTGCTTAAATTTACAGGTGATTTGGTTTTTATCACCTCGTTGAATATAACTTTCTGCATTCATGATTTGAGCAAGTTGCTCACCTAAATCAATAAAATGTTTATATTCAACTGAAGCAAAAAATTGCTTAGATAAACTAAAGCTGGTGCTTAAACCATGTTCAATATGTGAGATTTCAATATTGAAATGCTCGGCTTCATCAAAATGTAGATTTAAATGATAGTGTTTTGTATTGGTTTCAACCGCTGTTTTTAATTGCATAAACCAATTTTCAACTTGCGCACGGTCAGCCGTATTAATCGCTAAGGCGGGTAAATCAATTAACAACTCTAAAATTGGGGCGGGAATGCGACGTGATAAACGTTTAATCATGTCCATAATCCGCAGATATTCTTGACATAATTGCTGCAATGCTTGCCCAGTGATTGCTTCACTGTCAGGACGTGAATATAACGCCGCATCTTGCAACGCTAAACTCAGCAAATACTCATTGAGAATTTTATCGTCTTTGACATATTGCCATTGCTTGCCTTTGCTGACTTTGTACAAGGGTGGTTGCGCAATGTAAATATAGCCACGTTCAAGTAATTCAGGCATTTGCCGATAAAAAAATGTAAGCAGCAAAGTACGAATATGCGCACCGTCCACGTCTGCGTCGGACATGATGATAATGCGATGATAACGCAACTTATTAATATCAAACTCATCTTTGCCAATACTACAGCCTAAAGCAGTAATCAGTGTACCGACTTCTTGCGAGCTTAACATCTTGTCAAAGCGGGCTTTTTCCACATTCAAAATTTTACCTTTAAGCGGTAAAATAGCTTGATTGCGGCGGTCACGCCCTTGTTTTGCTGAACCACCCGCAGAATCACCCTCAACGATGAATAATTCAGAATTGGCGGGGTCTTTTTCTTGGCAATCCGCTAATTTACCAGGTAAGCCTGCAATATCGAGTGCAGATTTACGCCGTGTCATTTCGCGGGCTTTACGGGCGGCTTCGCGGGCAACGGCTGCGTCGATAATTTTGCCAGCGATTAATTTGGCTTCTTGCGGTTTTTCTAACAAAAATTCTTGTAGTTTTTCTAAAACAACTGATTCAACAACACTTTTCACTTCGCTTGATACTAATTTATCTTTAGTTTGTGATGAAAAACTTGGATGACGTACTTTAACTGATAAAACTGAAGTTAAACCTTCGCGAATATCTTCGCCTTGTGTGCCAATTTTAGCTTTTTTTAGAAAGCCTTCGCGCTCTAAATAGTCGTTTAAAGTACGAGTCAGTGCATTTCTAAACCCCGTTAAATGGGTGCCGCCGTCACGTTGTGGAATGTTATTGGTAAAGCAGAAAATATTTTCTTGATAAGAATCATTCCATTGCAAGGCAACTTCTACACCGATGTCATCTTTATAGGTATTAATATAAATCACGGTCGGATGTAATGGTGTTTTATTGCGATTTAAATGTTCGACAAAATAGCGAATGCCACCTTCATATTCGAAAACATCTTCGCGGGTAGTTGCTTCTTCGGTTAAATGAATGCGAATCCCGGAATTTAAATAGGACAATTCCCGCAAACGTTTGGCTAAAATGTCATAATGAAATTCGTTATTGCTTGAAAAAATCGCATGATTGGGTTTAAAACGAACTTGTGTACCTTGACGGTCTGTTGTGCCAGTAGCAGCCAGCGGGCTGACGGGTTCGCCCATTTGATACCGTTGAAAATGCACTGTTCCTTCGCGATAAATAGTTAATTCTAACCATTCTGAAAGCGCATTGACCACCGACACCCCTACGCCATGCAATCCACCTGATACTTTATAGGAATTTTTGTCAAATTTACCGCCGGCGTGCAGGATAGTCATAATAACTTCGGCAGCGGAGCGTCCTTCTTCCTTGTGAATATCGACAGGAATGCCGCGTCCATCGTCGGTGACAGTGATGGATTGGTCGCTGTGCATAGTAACGGTGATGTTGCGGCAGTAACCTGCGAGTGCTTCATCAATCGCGTTATCAACCACCTCAAAGACCATGTGATGCAAACCAGTGCCGTCGTGTATATCGCCGATATACATGCCAGGAGTTTGGCGTACTGCATCTAGTCCTTTGAGAACTTTAATGTTACTGGAATCGTAATGAGAGGAATCTGTCATAGATGTTCGTCTGTGTCCGCAAAAACTTTTGGATTAATGGACGGCTATTTTAGCAGTTTTTATGACAAAAAGGGGGGATTTGTGTAACAAGATAGAGGTATAGCTTCATGTAAAATCTTATTGAAGATTTACATTAAAGTAATTGTTGTATAAATGTGAAGCTATTTGAAGTAATTAACCTGAAATACATAAACTTAAATTGTGATTAAAGCGTATTTCTAAAAATTTAAATGGGCAGATTTATTGAAAATCTATAATAACTTTCTGTTTATTTTTAAATGGTTTTTTCCAATAATGACTAAAATAAGTGTGTTAAAATAGAATTATACATCAATGTTAGTTGTTTACTGCTTTTTAAAAGAGATGAGTTAATAAAAACTAGAAGTAATTTTTCTATATTCAAATAAATAGTAGGAGTTATGCAGTTGAAATGAGGAGTGTAATCGCTTTAGCGATTGCAATTGGCAGACCTGCTCGTTTTTGAAAATCTAGTAAATTTTTGTTTTAATTTGCATTTATCGCAAAACTTGGGTTATTGAGTTCTCGGCAACCCGCGCAATCGCTAAAGCGATTGCACTCCTTTTTAATCAACTGCGTAATACCTAAAATAGAATTTACTCCGTAAATGAATTTATCGTTTCATTTACGGAGAAAACTTAACTCTTATCAACCCCTTCAGCAATCACTACATATCGCCATTCACTGCTATCGTTGTTACATTGGTAACAACTTACAAGTGTTAAACGACGATTAGAAGTTGGCTGCAAAGAAGTAATATCTGTTTTGCCAACAATTCGAATTTCTGCTACTTGATAATGTGTGCGCCCGCTACGCAAAGATTCTACAATTAACATATCTCCATCGCGTAACTCACTCAGAAAACTATAGAATTCTGAAGAAGGGACGGTCATCACACTATTACCTTGTTCACCTGGTAAAGTGCTATTACTAAGATGTTGTAAAGCAAAATGCCCAAGACCATCGTTGCTATTTGCTAAAACTACTTGATCGACGTTTAAACGTGGAATAGAAACACGCGCAATTAAGCTGGTACTCGTCCATGGCAACGGCTGAATGGAATGTCCGTTAGCTTTAGTGCGTACCCAAGCAGTATGTAACAAGCCATCAGTCATCCATTGCTGGATTGGGATAGTGTTTGCAAATCCTTGCCACGCCCCAATACTGAGTGCTGTAAAAAATAATACGCCACGCCAATGAATTTTAATCATAACATTAAAAAAATTAACGTTTTATCTCGTCTATATTTGGGAACGGTTAACTTACTGTCGCAATTAATAAAACAATTCCCGCTAATACAATGGCTGAGCTCATTCCCGCCATTAAACCTAAGCCCATAAAATTTAATAAACTCATGAAAGGGGAAGATTTATCTAATGTTTTAACAGTATCCATAAAATATCCTTTATTACAAGCAGGGGTATCGGTCAAGAATAGTATTGTTGATACTGTTTATAAAAACTATGAATGCGCTTACATTTTCTAGTTTTAAAGACTGCTGAACTCCAATTTTCTTACATTCTTTAAAAACAGTTATCAACAAAAAAAGAGAAGTTATCAGTTCTCTCTTCCCTTTATAATGCAACAGTGTTGCCATTTTTTATATGGGAATTTTTCTCTTAAATCTTTATGAGGTATCCTCAAAGATTTGGACAAAGTATAAAAAGAGTTTGTGACAAACTAACAGCAAAATGTGGCAAAAAAATGGGGATTACAGTTATTAATTCAGTTTTTCCTAGTTTGTTAACTGTCATTATTATAACAGCGGACTCATAATCGCCATTTCTTCTATCACGCGCATTTTACAATTTTTTTCTTATTGTCCATGTCAACTTAAGGTTTTTAACCACTGCATCATAGAGATACAAAAGTGCTTACTTAAATAAAGACATTAAAATAATTTTATATTTTTAGTCGCTTTTGATATGCACTCACATTTAGATGAATTAACTTTCTTCAGCTTCGTGTTCTGTTCGTTTAAAAAATTCAGGGTCCATCATTTCAATAAACTTATGTGCCCCTGCTGATAAAAATTTACCCCGACGCAAAACAACACCATAATTTCGTTGAGGAAAATATTTTTTCAACGGTAAAACGCCTAATGCTTCATTGCCTGTCAAACAAATACTAGTTACAACCGAAATACCCAATCCCATGGCAACATATTTTTTAATAACTTCCCAACCACCCGCTTCTAAAGTTACTTTGTAATCTAAATTATGCTGACGAAATACCATTTTTACCATTCGCCAAGTGCTTAAGTGACGGGGTGGTAAAATAAAACCATATTCACTAATGTCTTCTAACGTAAAATCGGCTTTCTTCAATAATGGGTGGTCTAATGCCGTAATTAAGACAGGGTCATAATGAAAAATAGGGCGATAACTAATATCTTCAGGCACATCTAAAAAAGAACCTACAGCAAAATCAATATCATTAGCGCGTAATAATGCCATCCCATCACGTCCTGTGACATTATGCAGGCGAACACGAATTCCAGGATAAAGTGATGTAAACCGCTTCATATATTCGGGCAAAATGTATAGAATAGTCGATTCACCCGCGGCAATGTTAAGTTCACCACTTTCCAAGTTACCGCGACGCATAGCAAATGTTTCTGCTAGCGCGTCAATGCCCTCAATGAGAGGGACGGCAAGCTCATATAGAATTTTCCCTTCGGGGGTAAGTTCAATGGAAGGACCGCGTCGCTCAAACAGAGACACCTCAAGCTCACGTTCAAGAGCCTTGATTTGTAAAGAAACAGACGGTTGACTTAAAAACAGCCTTTCGGCAGCTTTAGAAATACTTCCCGTCTGTGCCGCGTGGCAAAAAGCGCGTAACTGTTTGAGACGGTTTTGTTTATAATAAAAACGCTCTGACATGGCATGGCATCCGTGTTAGCTTATTGGAATATTGTTGTTATTAACATTTAATATATTATTAACATCACTAATACTATACATTAAAATAATTACTCCTTGCTAATGTTGCAATGCAACGCGAAAATCTTTATAACACTCTCCCAATTATGCAAGAGAGTTTGACCTCCAACAAAGACTTTAAGGAAGTAAAGCTTATGACTACACGTCAGTCATCGCTGCAAATTATCGGCAAAATGACTCCAGAATACGCCACAGTTCTCACTCCAGAAGCTTTAGTGTTTGTGGAAGATATTCTGCGGCAATTTACGCCCCGTCGTAATGAATTATTAGCGAAACGGGTAGAGCGGCAACAACAATTAGATGCGGGTGTGTTTCCTAACTTTTTAGAAGAAACTCGTCATATTCGTGAATCCGAATGGACTGTTGCACCAACCCCTGCTGATTTGCAAGACCGTCGTGTAGAAATTACTGGTCCTGTTGACCGCAAAATGATTATTAACGCGCTCAACTCTGGCGCGAAAGTCTTCATGGCAGACTGTGAAGATGCGCAAAGCCCAACATGGGACGGTTTAATCGAAGGTCAAATTAACTTGCGCGATGCCGTTAATCGTACTATTGATTATGTAAGTCCCGAAGGTAAAGCTTACAAATTAAACGATACAATCGCTACTTTATTAGTTCGTCCTCGTGGTTGGCATTTGTTAGAAAAACATGTGTTATTAGACGGTCAACCGATTGTTGGCGGTTTAATGGATTTTGCGTTATATTTCTTCCACAATGCAAAAAATTTATTGGCTAAAGGCACTGGCCCTTATTTCTACTTACCTAAGTTAGAAAGCCATGTAGAAGCCCGTTTATGGAATGACGTTTTCAACTTTGCACAAGATGCTTTAGGTTTACCACGCGGTACAATTAAAGCCACTGTTTTAATTGAAACCATTCTCGCTTCTTACGAAATGGACGAAATTTTATACGAATTACGCGACCATTGTGTAGGCTTAAACTGCGGTCGCTGGGATTATATTTTCAGCTTTATTAAGAAATTTAGCAAACATCCTGAGTTTGTGCTGCCTGACCGTGGACAAGTCACGATGACCTCCCACTTTTTACGGTCATACTCTTTATTGTTAATCAAAACCTGTCACCGTCGTGGCGCACACGCGATGGGCGGTATGGCGGCTCAGATTCCAATTAAAGACAATGCAGAAGCGAATGATGCAGCGATGGCAAAAGTACGCGCTGACAAAGAACGCGAAGCCAGTGATGGACATGATGGTACATGGGTTGCGCACCCTGGTTTAGTTCCTGTAGCAATGGCAATTTTTGATAAATACATGCCACAAGCTAACCAAAAAGACAAAATGCGCGAAGATGTCAGCGTAACAGCAGCGGACTTAATCAAAGTTCCCCAAATGCCTGCTGAAGGACAAATTACCGAAGCTGGCGTTCGTAACAACGTCATGGCTTCCTTACACTACATGGCTGCTTGGTTAGCAGGCAATGGATGTGTACCGATTAACAACTTGATGGAAGATGCAGCAACTGCGGAAATCGCCCGTGCCCAATTATGGCAATGGGTTCGCTATCCGCAAGGTGTGTTAAACGACGGTCGTCGTGTAACACCCGAAATGGTTAAGCAGTTCATACAGGAGGAATTAGATTTAGTAGTTAAATCAGGTAATCAGAGCCAAAAGCCTGAGAATTATGATTTAGCTGCTCAATTATTAACGCAAATTACCACAGATGCACCCTTTGCCGAGTTTTTAACTCTCGTCGGCTACGATCACTTACCCTAAGACGTAGCTATACGGCTTGTACGAGAGCGGTAAAAAACTTTGAACTTGTTTAAAATATCATGTTTAAGCAAGTTTCAAGTTTCGACAAAACTCTAACTTTGATACATTTATTTTAATAAGACAGGAAGATATTCATGAGCAAAGAAGCAGCAATCCAAGCAATCGAGAAAGACTGGGCTGAAAATCCGCGTTGGAAAGGCGTAACACGTCCCTACTCCGCTGCTGATGTTGTGCGTCTGCGTGGTTCTGTGCAAATTGAACATACTCTCGCCAAATTAGGCGCAGATAAGTTATGGAACTATGTTAATACCGAACCTTTCATTAATGCTTTAGGTGCTTTAACTGGTAACCAAGCAATGCAACAAGCAAAAGCACGCTTAAAAGCTATCTATTTAAGCGGCTGGCAAGTTGCAGGCGACGCTAACTTATCTGGCGAAATGTACCCAGACCAAAGCTTGTATCCTGCGAATAGTGTTCCTGCTGTTGTTAAACGTATTAACAACACATTAACGCGTGCTGACCAAATTTATCACTCCGAAGGTAAAAATGACATCGATTGGTTTGTTCCAATCGTTGCTGATGCTGAAGCTGGTTTCGGTGGTGTATTAAATGCTTTCGAATTAATGAAAGGCATGATTGAATCAGGTGCTGCTGGCGTTCACTGGGAAGACCAATTAGCGTCTGCTAAAAAATGCGGTCACATGGGCGGTAAAGTATTAGTTCCTACGCAAGAAGCTATCAGCAAATTAGTTGCTGCGCGTTTTGCTGCTGACGTTATGGGCGTACCTACCGTTATTATCGCTCGTACTGATGCTTTAGCCGCTGATTTATTAACTAGCGACATCGACCCACGCGACCAAGAGTTCTTAACAGGTACTCGTACTGTTGAAGGCTTCTACCAAGTTAAACCTTCTTTAAAACAAGGTATTTCTCGTGGTTTGTCTTATGCACCTTACTGCGATTTGATTTGGATGGAAACAGGCAAACCAGACATTAACGAAGCGAAAGAATTTGCTGAAGCCATTCACAAACAATATCCTGGTAAATTATTGGCTTACAACTGCTCTCCTTCTTTCAACTGGAAGAAAAACTTGGATGACGCAACGATTGCTAAATTCCAAAGAGAGTTGGGCGCAATGGGTTACAAATTCCAATTCATTACACTCGCAGGCTTCCATACATTGAACTACTCAATGTTTGATTTAGCTGATAAATACCGTGATACACAAATGACCGCTTATGTTGAAGTTCAAGAAGCAGAATTCGCTTCTGAATCTCGCGGTTACACAGCAACTAAACACCAACGTGAAGTTGGCGTTGGTTACTTTGATGACATCACTCAAGTTGTTATGGGTGGTGCTTCTTCTATTACTGCAATGAAAGGTTCTACCGAAGAAGAACAATTCCACGGCTAATCGTTAAGTATTTTTAGCTGCGCTGTAAAGAAGCCGCTTGTCGCAAGGCAAGCGGTTTTTTTATTGCCTAAAGGTTTTAAATAATTTGGATAAAACAAAAAAAGTGTTTATGCAAACACTAAGTTTTAACAATTTATCTACCGAATTTAGATTAAATTTAGAGAATTTAGCTAATTGTGGAAATTATGGTTCAGACAACAAGAAAAGAATCGAATGGAATATTTTTGAAGAGGGGAATATCTGAATCCTAAATTACTTAAAATAACTAGGATTCAGATACAAAAAGAAACTTACACTTACTTATAAAGCTTAAGCAGCTAATTGTGCTTTGGCTGTTTCAACTAAGGCCTTAAATGCGTCTTTGTTGAATACTGCTAATTCAGCTAACATCTTACGGTCAACAGTTACATTAGCTTTATGTAAACCATTGATTAAGCGGCTGTAAGATAAACCGTATTCGCGCGCACCCGCGTTAATACGCGCAATCCACAACGCACGGAATTGACGTTTACGTTGCTTACGGTCACGATAAGCATATTGTCCTGCTTTAGTCATCGCAGGTTTAGCCACGCGAATGACGTTACGACGGAAGCCACGATAGCCTTTAGTCGCATTTAAAATCTTTTTATGACGAGCGTGCGCAATTACACCACGTTTAACTCTTGCCATTTTCTAAAACTCCTATTAAACGTAAGGTAATTGACGAGCAATGCTCTTTTGGTCAGAAGGATGCACTAATGTAGGTGCACGCAATTGACGTTTGCCCTTAGTGGTTTTCTTCGTCAAAATGTGACGACGAAATGCAGAACCACGTTTGAATCTGCCCGAACCAGTCGGACGGAAGCGTTTAGACGCTCCACTGTTACTTTTAATTTTTGGCATGGGAATTACTCCGCATTGTTTCCTCACGATTCAAGCAATTACCCAATGTAATTGTTGCAGAGGAATCAGATTGTTAATGTTGTTTTGTTTTTGGCGCGACCACCATTACCATTTGCTTGCCTTCTAAACGTGGAAATTGCTCAACTGAACCATGTTCTGCTAAATCGCTTTCAATGCGTTTTAACAATTCAGAGCCCAAATCTTGGTGAGCCATCTCCCGCCCACGGAAGCGCAGGGTAACTTTGGCTTTATCGCCGTCTTCAAGGAAACGGATCAGGTTGCGTAGTTTGACCTGATAATCTCCTTCATCAGTACCTGGACGGATTTTAATTTCCTTCACTTGTACTTGTTTTTGCTTCTTCTTCGCTATTTGCTTTTTCTTATTTTGTTCAAATAAGAATTTGCCATAGTCCATAATGCGACAAACTGGTGGTTTTGCAGTGGGTGCAATTTCAACCAAATCCAGTTCAGCATCCATAGCCGCTTGCAAGGCTTCTTTAATGGATACCACGCCTTTTTGTTCCCCTTCGGCATCAATTAGCCGAACTTTGAGGGCTGTAATTTGCTCATTGAGGCGTGTTTGTTTGTCAGTTTTCTCTGGAGTAGCGATAGCTCTTCTTCCTTCTGGTTTTTAAGCGTAATTGGTAATTTCAGTCTGTAGTTTTTCCACAAACTCTGCGACTGACATTGTGCCCAAGTCTTCACCCTTGCGTGTTCGCACTGCAATTTGGTTGTTTTCCATTTCACGTCCTCCAACAACCAATAAGTAGGGAACTTTTTGCAAGGTATGTTCGCGTATCTTAAGACCAATTTTCTCATTTCTCAAGTCTGAAATTACACGAATACCTTGCCGTGCCAATTGTTGCTCAAGTGTGGAGACATAAGAGGCTTGTGCGTCGGTAATATTCATTAACACAACTTGAACAGGGGCAAGCCATAAGGGGAATGCGCCGGCGTGTTCTTCAATCAAAATACCGATAAAACGTTCTAAAGAGCCTAAAATCGCACGGTGTAACATCACGGGCACTTGACGGGAACTGTCAGCGGCGACATATTCCGCATCTAAACGTCCAGGCATGGAGAAGTCGACTTGAATCGTGCCACATTGCCATACTCGCCCGATGGAATCTTTTAAGGAGAATTCAATTTTAGGGCCATAAAATGCGCCTTCACCAGGTTGTAAATCAAAAGTTAAACCTTTGTTATTTAACGCTACTTCTAAAGCTTTTTCGGCTTTATCCCATACTTCATCACTGCCTACCCGTTGTTCTGGGCGGGTGGATAATTTAATAATAACTTCATTAAAGCCAAAATCTTTATAAACTTTAAATAATAAGTCAATAAAAGCGGAAACTTCAGGCTGAATCTGGTCTTCTGTACAGAAAATATGGGCATCGTCTTGTACGAAATTACGCACCCGCATTAAGCCATGCAAAGTGCCTGATGCTTCATTACGATGACATGAACCGAATTCGGCTAAGCGAATAGGTAATTCGCGATAGCTGCGTAAATCATTGTTATAAATTTGAATATGACAAGGGCAATTCATCGGTTTAACGGCATAATCACGATTTTCGGATTCTGTCGTAAACATATTGCTTTTAAATTTATCCCAATGTCCAGAACGTTCCCATAAAGAACGGTCAACTAATTGCGGTGTATGTACTTCTTGATAGCCATGTTGACGCAATAAACGGCGGATATAATTTTGAATTTCTAAATAAATTGTCCAACCTTTATCATGCCAAAACACCATGCCAGGGGCTTCTTCTTGCACATGAAATAAATCTAAATGTTTGCCTAATTTGCGATGGTCACGTTTTTCAGCTTCTTCCAAACGGTGCAAATGCTCATCTAATTCTTTTTTAGTTGCCCACGCAGTGCCATACACCCGTTGCAGCATTTCATTTTTGGAGTCACCGCGCCAATATGCGCCTGCTAACTTCATCAATTTGAAGGCTTTTAATTTGCCAGTGCTGGGAACGTGCGGGCCACGGCATAAATCTACAAACTCGCCTTGTTTATATAAAGAGAGTTGTTGGTCAGCAGGAATTGATTCAATAATTTCTGCTTTATATTCTTCGCCTTGATTACGGAAAAATTTCACGGCTTCATCGCGTGAAACCACCAAACGGGATACGGGATAATCTGCGGCGGCTAATTCTTCCATTTTCTTCTGCAACACATCTAAGTCTTCAGGTGAAAAACGATGGGCAGTAGAAAAATCGTAGTAAAAGCCATTTTCAATCACAGGACCGATAGTCACTTGTATTTTGGGAAATAGCTGTTTAACTGCTTGTGCCAATAAGTGCGCGCAGGAATGGCGAATCACTTCCAAGCCTTCTGCATCACGTTCTGTAATAATTGCGACGGTTGCGTCTTCTTCAATGATAAAGGACGTATCGACTAAACGTTGATTGACTTTTCCCGCTAAAGCGGCTTTCGCCAAACTTTTGCCAATGCTGGTCGCGACTTCCATCACAGTGACCGCTTGGTCAAAAACACGTTTACTTCCATCAGGCAGGGTAATTACAGGCATAATACAGTATCCATTAATGCGTAGTTTGTATTGGTGTTATGAACCATTTTCAGGTTTTTACAACATAAAGACGAAATTAACTTAGTTGCTTGTTAATGAAAGGAATTAAAGCGCACTTTTGAATTTTAGTCAAAAAAAAAGCACTGAAACAGTGCCTTGAATAGAATAAATTCGGTTCTGGTAGGCACGAGTGGGATCGAACCACCGACCACCACCATGTCAAGGTGGTGCTCTACCACTGAGCTACGTGCCTGTCATTTAAAGAAGGCGATATTTTAGCGAGTTTGTTTTTAAATTGCAAGAGAATGTGTAATTTTTTTGTGTTAGTAAATCTATATCAAATTAGTGAAGTTCAATATGCTGTATTTCCTCAGGCGTTAATTGATACAACAAATACACTTTTTCATTTACAACTTGTTCGGTCTGCACTATCTCTGTTTTTAAAGCCAGCATATCCGCATGTAATTGTTTTAACATTTTAAAAATGGCTAAATCGGTTAAAACAACCTTTTTCTTTTCCAATTCAAGCGTTAATTGTTCAAAACTCAATTTCTCAGGATTTTGCAAAGCCTTTGAAAGCGACGACACTTTTAAAATAGCAGTTACATAATCAGAAAAATCCGTTTTTAATTCGGTTAAACGCTGATTATCGTTTAAAAGTTTGCTGACTTTCTCAATAAAAAATGTTTCTGTGACAGAATCCGCATAGTCAGGTAATGGGAAAGGTTCTATATATTTTGTTTGAAACCTAAAATAACCGCCCCGCAATTCTGTCCCTGTATTTTTAAGAAAAAACCATAAAAGTGATGAATTTAAAATTCCTAAATAAAAAAGCTGACGGCTTTTATAATCATCACTGATAACTAAACCATAACCGCCACTTTTAACGCAATATCCTGTGTTATCTACAGTAATTTGAATACCTAGCGTAATATCGGGTACAACTAATTTTGTCTTATCTATTAAATTTAGATTTTTAGGATAAATATATAAAAACCAGCCTTCTTTATCCATTTTGCCATTTTCACGACTTCTTAATGTGGTTTCATTTTCTTTTAAATAAGCATAACCCAGAGGAAAATGCGTTTTAATATATTCCTCTGTCATTGCGGTCGATTTATTCTTTTCCAATAAATAAGGAAAAATCACAAAATAACGATTCTGCAAATGTGCATAACGGCTAATATCCTCACCTTTTAATAAAGGTTTCAATAAAGCGCGTTCAATTGTCACCGTTTTATCTAAGGCTTTAGAAAAACCTGTAACAAATTCCCCTTGTTGCACACCTTGAATTAAATAAATTTCGTCTGCACTGGTTGCAATCCCTTGAAATATTTTTGCAAAAACAGCTTTAACCGTTAAAGGTTGTTGTTTTAACTTATTGAGAATTTGCGCGGTTAAATCAGAGGTTAAATGCCATTTATCTTTAGATAAAGCCGAATAAGGCACTTTTTCAAATACTTCCGCTTGCAAATTTAAATAACTAATCGCTTGCGGTTTAAGATGTTTAAAAGTTAGTGAATCGTTATAATGCGATAAAGTAACAATACAAGTGTAAGTGCTTGCCTCTTCAAACACAATTTCAGAACCAAAATGCAATAATTGTTCGACAGCTTGATATTTAACTAAAAAATCACGAATTCCTTCACCAAATTCAGAAATTAAAAATTTATGCGGTAGAATAAAACTTAATCGCCCTGTTGATTTTAATAAGCTAAAAGCCTTTTCCATAAACAACACATAAATATCATAATTTGCAGTTGCTGATTGATAATTACTGACATAATAATGAGTTTCTTGCTCATAATTGGCTTTTAACCCTTGTAAACGCACATACGGCGGATTTCCAATAATGACATCGAATCCCCCTTTTGTGAAAACTTGCGGAAAAGCCGCTTGCCAATTAAAGGCTAATTCACCCGCAACCGCTTGAGAATCAATTAAAGAATTACCACAGCGAATATTATTATTTAACGCGGTTAATTTACGCTGAGGCTTTGCGGTTCTTAACCATAACGAAAGTTTTGCAATTTCAACGCTTTCCTCGTTAATATCCACACCAAATAAATTATTTTCTAAAATAGAATTTTCTAAATCAAACACTATTGTAGAGCCTGTTAATTTCGCTTCTAACGAATTAAGCCATTGATGCTCATTGATTAAAAAACGTAATGCTTCATTTAAAAATGCACCACTACCACAAGCGGGATCGAGAATGGTTAATGCAAATAACCATTGTTGATATTGATGCAGTTTATCTAATAAATCCTTAATTTCTGCATTATTTGCTTTATTCGCTTTTCTAAAAAAATAATCACTTTCTTCTAAATTTAATAAAAGTTTCTGTTCTCGACATAAAACGCCTAAGGTTTGATTCACAATGTATTGCGTAATATAGGGCGGTGTATAAAAAATGCCGTCTTTTTTGCGTTTACTACTTTTCTTCGTTTTCTGCGGCAGAATATCGCTATCAAGTTGTTGTAACGATAATTCTTCAAGTTCTTTTAAACTGTGTTCAAAGATATGCCCTAAGATATTGACATCAATATCGCTTTCATAGTCGTACTGCAATAAAGCCTGACAGCCTTGAAATAAAACAGCGTCATCAATTTGTAGCGTATCTAATAACGCATCGGTTGCAAATAAACCACCGTTATAGGCGAAAATCGGAAATTTCTCATTATTTAAGCCAATATCTAAATAATAAAAATATTTCTTAAAATAATCATACAAAGGCAATTTATCGACAAAAATATTCTTTTTGTCCGCTTGCCATTGATTTAAAAGGCTTAAAACGGTATTCGCGGGAATTAGTAATTTATCTTCGGCAAACAGTAGAAATAGAAAACGGTCTAGGAGTTTTTGCGTTTTCTTAAATAGCAGGAGTTTATCTACAGTGGGATTGCAAGCAGTGAGACTTTGAAAAAGTTCTTTTCTAAAATTTGCATATTGTTGATAAAAAATCTTACTAATTTCTTCTTCTTGGATTAAAGATTCTGCTTTTAAATTTGCAGGCATATCCGTAAACAAATTTTCTTGCTGGAGCAATAGCCACAACAATTTAAAATCGGTTTCTGAAAGGGTGAATAAATCCCATTCGATAAACGTTAATGCTGTATCAATATATAAACGGAGTTTTTCAAAATTAGAAATAATGACATAACGGCATTGTGTTTGATTGTTTTTGTATTGAAAGGCTTGTGCTTCAATTTTATTTAAATCTTGTTGTTTTGTGCCTTTTAGTTCAATCACGGCGATAACTTGTTGATTTCTTAAAATCGCGCCATCGGCTTTTTTAGCATTTTTCTGATTTTTAAATTCAGTTATTAATGTGTAATTGTCTTCAGGATGTAAGCGATAACCTAAAATTTGCACAAATAAGGCATTTAAGAAACCTTCTTGAAACTGTTCCTCTTTTGCTAAACGAATATTATTTTGCCGTTCTTTATCATGAAAGTAGGCAGTAAATTGTTGATAGGCTTTTGTAATTCTTGTTGTATCTAATTGGTTTAGATAACGATTTAAAATGCTTTTTTGGAACATGTTGAAGACTGAAAATTTAAGTATAAAAAAGTTGCAGAACTACACGAAAAAACCTATAGGATGAGCTTCAACTCATCCTATTTTTATTTAAACTGCGTAAGTGCTATGCTTTATCCTTTTCCAATTTCAATGCAACAGAATTCATGCAATAACGTAATCCCGTCGGTTCAGGGCCATCTTCAAAAACATGCCCTAAATGTGCACCGCATTGTTTGCAGACGACTTCAACTCTTTGCATAAAAAAGCTGTGGTCTTCGGCTGTATCAACGCTGTCTTGTGCAAGCGGTTGATAAAAACTTGGCCAGCCTGAACCTGAATCATATTTAGTCTCAGAGCTAAATAATGGATTACCACAACAAACGCAGTGATAAATTCCTTTTTCTTTACAATCAACATATTGACCAGTAAATGCCCGTTCTGTGCCTTTTTCCCGACACACATGAAATTCTTCTGGGCTTAATTGTTGTTGCCATTCAGTTTGGGTTTTCGTAATTTTTGTCATTTAATGAGTTCTCTTTGCTCAGAAAAACATGAAAAGCAGCTATACACGCCGCCGCCCATATCGCCATTGCCAAAATAACCAGCCTAATAACGCTAAACTCAGCGGCAAGTGATAAAGTGGGGTGTTGTAAATATAGACACGGGTTTCTGCTTCTGTTTTTAACAAGTTGTGATTAATGTGTTGATATACTTGATTGAGTGCATCCAAATCTGTCGCGGGAAAATAACTGCCGCCAGTTAGTTCAGAAATTTCTTGTAGTGGTTTTTCATTCAAAGCTTGATCGTATAAGCCGCGACTACCGACTCCAATTGTATAAATGCGAATATGATATTGCTGCGCTAATTTTGCCGCATCCATTGGGTTAAGTTGCCCTGCGGTATTATTGCCATCGGTAAGCAAAATAAGTACCCGTGAATTTTCAGGGCGTTCGCGTAAATGACGAACCGCTAAACCTATCGCATCGCCAATCGCTGTTTCGCGCCCAACTAAGCCCAAGACAGCACGCTGCAATAGTACTTGCACAGAATGTACATCTAAAGTTAATGGGGATTGCAAATAGGCTTCATCTGCAAATAAAATTAAACCAATACGGTCGCCTTCACGTTGGGTAATGAAAGGACTTAATACTTGTTTAGCGGCTTCTAAACGGTCAATTCGTTCGCCTTTATCTGTAAAAAAATCTCGTTGGCGCATTGAACCAGATAAATCAACTGCTAACATAAGGTCGTAACCACTTTGACGAATTTCCGTTTGTCGCTCAATCCATTGTGGAGACATCCCTGCAACAATTAAAGTAAACCAAATAAAGCTCAATAGCAGATATTCACGACGCGGCGATTGTGTTGCTTGTATGTTCGAAACAAATGCCTGTTGTAACCGCTGAATATTGGGAAAGCGTAAACGAATGATTGTTTCAGATTTTATCTGTTGAGCAGGTAACCACTTCCAAACCAACAGCGGTAGCGGTAATAAAAAAATTAACCAAGGGTATTCAAAGCTGAACATGGGTCAAGAAAAATAGCTGATAAAAAGGTTAGAATAGGTTAAACTATACCCAATTTAGAACATCAAAGGGCTTCTTAAAATCGAGTGTCAGCACAGTAAGAATAATTGAACTCTTACGACGCTTAAAATAACATATACGCCATTCTAAGCGAGTCTGCTGCGAATGGTTAATAAGCTGTGTCGCTGGCTATTATCCTCTATATTTAACTCGATTGCTTTGAATTTCATTATCACCAAATCACCAACAGCCAAAACTTGTGGACACACAAAGGAGAATAAGCATGTCGAAGGTTTATGACATTAATCCCGATGTCGCTAAAACAGCCTACATTAATAACGACCAATATTTAGAAATGTATCGCCGCTCCATTGAAGATGGTGATGGTTTCTGGGCAGAGAAAGCAGAAGAATTCCTGACTTGGTTCAAAAAGTGGGATAAAGTTCAAGACTGGAATTATCATGAAGGTAAAATTCGCTGGTTTGATGGCGCGAAATTAAACGTTTCCTATAACTGTTTAGACCGTCATTTAGAAAAACGCGGTGACCAAGTGGCTATCATTTGGGAAGGTGATAACCCACAAGTTGATAAGAAAATTACCTATCGCGAATTGCATGAACAAGTTTGTCGTTTCGCTAATGTCTTAAAAGCAAACGGCGTTAAAAAAGGCGACCGTGTAAGTTTATACTTACCCATGATTCCTGAAGCCGCTGTCGCAATGTTAGCTTGCGCACGGATTGGGGCAGTTCACTCTATCGTTTTCGGTGGTTTCTCTCCTGACGCATTAAAAGACCGTATTTTAGATGCAGAATGTTCCGTTGTTGTGACTTCTGATGAAGGTTTACGCGGTGGGCGCGGTGTGCCATTAAAAGCCAACGTTGATAAAGCAGCGCAAAGCTGTCCTTGTGTACAAAAAGTGATTGTGGTTAAACACACCGGTTCTGACAAGATTACTTGGGTAGAAGGGCGTGACGTGTGGTATCACGAAGAAATGAGCAAAGCTTCTGCGGAATGTGAAGCCGTTGAAGTTGACGCAGAAGACCCTTTATTTATTCTCTACACTTCTGGTTCAACCGGTAAACCTAAAGGCGCATTACATACAACAGGCGGTTACTTGTTATATGCTGCCATGACACATAAATACATCTTTGATTATCATGAAGGTGATATTTACTGGTGTACTGCTGACGTGGGTTGGGTAACAGGTCACTCTTATATCGTGTATGGTCCATTAGCCAATGGCGCGACCACTATTATGTTTGAAGGTGTTCCTACCTATCCTGATGCTGGTCGTTTCTGGCAAGTTGTTGAAAAACATAAAGTTAATATTTTCTACACTGCACCTACTGCGATTCGTTCCTTAATGGGTCAAGGTGATGAGTTAGTTAAGAAAACTGACCGCAGCACTTTACGCATTTTAGGTAGCGTGGGCGAGCCTATCAACCCAGAAGCTTGGGAATGGTATTACCACGTTGTAGGTGAAGGTCGTTGCCCTATTGTAGATACTTGGTGGCAAACTGAAACGGGCGGTATTTTAATTACGCCATTACCAGGTGCGACTGCGCTTAAACCAGGTTCTGCAACTCGTCCATTCTTCGGTGTTGTCCCTGAATTAGTCAGCAATGAAGGTGAAGTATTAGAAGGCGCGACCGAAGGTAACTTAGTTATCACTCGTCCATGGCCTGGTCAAATGCGCACAGTTTATGGCGACCATAACCGTTTTATCGACACTTATTTCAAAACCTACCCAGGTACTTACTTCACTGGTGACGGCGCACGTCGTGACGAAGATGGTTACTACTGGATTACAGGTCGGGTTGACGACGTGATTAACGTTTCTGGTCACCGTATGGGGACAGCAGAAGTAGAAAGCGCGTTAGTATTACATCCTAAAGTCGCTGAAGCGGCTGTAGTCGGCTATCCTCATGACATTAAAGGTCAAGGCATTTATGCTTATGTGACTTTAATGGCAGGTGTTGAAGCTACTGACGAATTGAAGAAAGAGTTAGTAACTTTAGTGCGTAAAGAAATCGGCCCTATTGCTTCTCCAGATGTAATTCAATGGTCACCTGGTTTACCAAAAACCCGTTCTGGTAAAATTATGCGTCGTATTCTCCGTAAGATTGCAGCGAATGAAATCAGCAGCTTAGGGGATACAACCACTTTAGCAGACCCAACTGTTGTTGATGAATTAATTAGCAACCGTGCTGTAAAAGACTGATAACGACGCTACATAGCGTTAGTTAGTTTAAATAAACCCTCTCCCCTCAAAAGGAGGGGGTTTGTTTTTTTTCGGCGAGAGATTCAAACATATATTGTTGTAGGGTGGAATAGCGCAGCGTATTCCACCTTGAAATTCCGCCGAAGTTAAGCAAACACAGATTACAAACCATAAGGTGGAATACGGCTTGCGCCTATTCCACCCTACATTAGCCGTTTTTAATTCACGGGCACAGTTGCCGCTAAGGCTTTTGCGCGCTTCCGCGCTTCTTTTGCACATTCCATGTCTGCCATCCCTTCGCAAGCAAGGGCAATAACTACCCAATTACGCACCCGTAGCCATTTGTTATCTACTGCTAAAGAGTTAGATTTATTGGCTAAATTCGCCGCCCGTGCCCAGTCTTGTTGTTGTAAACGTATCCCTGCCAAATTGTGCCAGAGCACTGAATTGCGTGGGTCAATGCGTAAAGCCCGTTCTAATAAGGCAACCGCTTGTTCATTTTGGTTGCTATCAAAATTTTGTTTTGCCTCGCGTAATAAAGATTGAATTGCCGCTGTCGAATCAGAGGCAGACGGACGCGCAGCAGACGAGTTTGAAGCAGCATTACTATCAGGTGCAGCAAACAATGCGGAACTGCATAGTAAAAAAGCAATACCGCTTAAGCGAAATAGAATACGAAACATAATGCAAAACCTTGGGCTAAAAGTGAGAATTCGCAACCAGTTGCCTAGTATAGCAAGGGCTAGAAAAGTCATCAAAAGGGGCGTTCAATAATTTCTTAATCCAAAGTTTCCCGATAACGAAGCGCGCCAATTAACATAACAATGACCATAAATATTAAAATGGGGATTAAATGCGGAATACTTTCGTTAATCCCATTTCCTTTTAGCAAAATACCACGCACTAAACGTAAAAAATGGGTCAAGGGTAAACATTCCCCTATCATTTGCGCCCAATGAGGCATTCCGCGAAATGGAAACATAAAGCCTGACAGTAAAATTGATGGCAAAAAGAAGAAAAACGCCATTTGCATGGCTTGTAATTGGTTGACAGCAAGCGTTGAACACATAATCCCAATGGTTAAATTGGCGGCAATAAAGACTAAAGCAACTAACATTAGCAACAATAAACTGCCCAGCATTGGCACATTAAATAGAAATTTTGAAGCAATTAAAATTAGCGTAACTTGTATATAACCAACTAAAATATAAGGCACAACTTTTCCTATCATCACTTCTAACGGACGCACGGGCATGGCTAGTAAATTTTCCATTGTGCCGCGTTCGCGTTCGCGCGTGATTGCAAGTGCGGTAATCATCACCATTGTCATGGTCAACACTACGCCCATTAAACCAGGCACAATATTGTGTTGGGTAATGCCTTCAGGGTTATATAAACGATGGATGCGCAAATCTACAGCAGGGCTTTGGCTGTGTAAATATTGTAACGCGCCTTTAAAATCACGGTCTAATGCAGTTTGTGCAAGATTAGTAAGCGTCGCTAACGCATTACTGGTCGCGGCGGGGTCAGTTGCATCAGCTTGCAAGAGTAAGGTGGGATGTTCACCTCGCACTAAGTCCCGCTGAAAATTAGGCGGAATAATAATTGCGAATTGAATAATTCCTTGTTTTAATAAAGTTTCTAGTTCTATTTCAGTTTTAGGCGTACTAATGACTTCAAAATAACCACTATGACTAATCGCATTAAGCAAAGTGCGGGCACTGTTACTAAAATCAGCTTGTAAAACTGCTGTTGGTAAATTTTTTGGGTCTGAATTAATGGCAAATCCAAATAAAACTAACTGTATCAAAGGAATGCCGATAATCATACCAAAGGTTAAGCGGTCACGGCGCATTTGAATAAATTCTTTAACTACAATTGCCCACCAGCGATGAAAAGTAAATTG
>JACCEE011123288.1_pt1 | contig 26830 bp, 27 predicted proteins | sample 7449931 | NCBI WGS metagenome assembly JACCEE01 (sample SAMN15323457, study PRJNA562643) | freshwater metagenome | isolation source: river surface water | place: USA:Blue River Watershed | collected 2017-08-19 | reverse complement strand
TTGACATCAATTTGGGGTGTGGGTCGTTGGACAGTTGAGATGTTTATGATGTTTCAGCTTGGACGTCTTGATGTATGGCCAACTGGTGATTTAGCGGTACGCCGTGGTTGGGACATGATTCATGGCTCTAAAGAAGAGACCACTGCAAAGGTTTTGGATCTCAAAGGTGAGAAATTGCGTCCTTACCGAAGTGTTTTTGCCTGGTACTGCTATCAAGCGGTACACGAGTCACGAGGCTTGGATTACTGACGCTCTTCTAACACCAAGGCAACAGAGTTAATACACCATCGCTGATCGGTAGGAACTGCGTACCCCTCGCCCTCAAAAACATGTCCAAGGTGAGATCCACATGCTGCGCAACGAACTTCAGTGCGGATACGTGGAGCCAATGATCGATCCTCTAACAACTCAACGGCATCTCCTGCTGATGGCTGATAAAAAGATGGCCATCCGCATCCTGAATGAAACTTGGAGTCACTCTTAAATAATTCTGCGTTACATGCTTTGCATTTGTACACGCCAATTGTTTCTGTCTCTGTGTACTCGCCGGTGAATGCGGTTTCAGTCGCAGCCTTACGAAGTACGGCATATGACAATGGATCTACACGGCTTGCTAGCTCTGCTTCATCAATCTTTACTGGATACTCTTTTTCGCTCATGAGCTATGCAACCGTTTCTGGGTATGGAACACCCGTGCTTGAATGGCAATCATAACCATTAGGATTTTTCTGCAAATACTTTTGGTGGTACTCCTCGGCTGGGTAGTACTCGACACCTTCGGCGCTAAGAATTTCTGTACAGATCTTGTCCATACCTGCGGCGGTTAAAGCTTCCTGATACATCTGGCACGAAGCGAGCGCAACCTGCATCTGCTCATGTGTTGTTGTATAGATCGCACTTCGGTACTGAGTGCCAATATCTCCACCTTGCTGATTTAAAGATGTTGGATCATGCATCGTCCAAAACTCCTGCAACAGACGCAGATAAGAAACCTTGGAAGGATCAAAGACAACCTTCACCATTTCGGCATGGCCTGTCACACCTGTACATACCTGCTCGTAAGAAGGGTTGGGGCGAATTCCACCCATGTAACCCACACTCGTCTCAACAACGCCATCCATCTGCCAGAAGCGACGTTCTGCTCCCCAGAAACATCCAGTTGCAAAGTATGCGATTGAGTTCATGCGTGAATTGTCGCAGTATGCACACATCTTCGCACCCGCTGATAACCTTCATGCTGACCCGATGAGCCCCCGTAGCTCAGGGGATAGAGCACTGCCCTCCGGAGGCAGGTGCACAGGTTCGATTCCTGTCGGGGGCACTTGAGATAGATCACCCTAATTTTGAAAACTCTTTCCATTTCATCCTTGTATAACACCCCCGCACAGGGGACAATTAAGCCCTTGCACACACATCTGTGTGTATTAAAAACAAACTCTTGAACTGAGTCTTACTTCCCTAAGGAGACATGCGATGGATTGGCGTCATCAATCAGCGTGCCGTGATGAAGACCCTGAGCTTTTCTTCCCTGTGGGAAATACAGGTCCAGCTCTAACGCAAATCGAAGAGGCAAAAAAGGTTTGCAACCGTTGCATCGTTAAGGAGCCTTGCCTTGCATGGGCACTTGAGAGCGGTCAAGATGCTGGCGTTTGGGGCGGACTTTCTGAGGATGAGCGTCGCGCACTGAAGCGACGTGCAGCTCGTAATCGCGCTCGCTTAATGGAGCAGCAAAACCAAATCTAAAGTGGGAACCGTAACTTTGCTTGCGTTCCCTTTTCAGTAGATTCCAAATTCAGCTCACCCTTTAACTCATTTTCAGTAAGGGTGCGAACAATTTGTAAACCTAGATTTGAAGAAGTCAACAAATCAAATCCCTCAGGTAATCCAACACCATCATCTGAAATAGTTACTAGGCCCTCGTTGCTATAGCGCTGTAACTCAATTTTTAAATGAGTTCCGGACTCGTATAGACCATGCTCTAGCGCGTTGTGGATCAATTCAGTAACCACCAATGACAGTGGAGTTGCCACACGTGACTCTAACGATCCGATCTCACCGACACGTTCGATCGTTAGCTCGCCCATTCGAGGGCTTAGCTCGAGCGCATGTGTCACCAATGAACTCAGAACCTCATCAAATGCAACGGTTGTTTGCGTACTGTTTGAAAGGGTTTCATGAACTACGGCAATAGATGCGATGCGACGTACCGCTTCATCCAGAGCTGCCGCAGCTGATGGATCTTCAATACGACGAGACTGCAGACGCAGCAAGGCCGAGACGGTTTGAAGGTTATTTTTTACGCGGTGATGGATCTCGCGGATTGTTGCATCTTTGGTAACTAGTTCACGATCTCGTCTACGAAGCTCAGTTACATTCTGCAGCAAGACAATTGCACCAATCTTGTCGGTGCCAATAATCAGCGGCAAGACCAATAAATCAATTGTTGCCCCTTGATTATCGATTTCAACTCGCTGCAGTTGTTTTCCATTAAGACGTGAACGAATACCTTGTTCAGATGCATTTGGAGATGCGGTAACAACCTGTTCTGCCACTTCTCCAAGGTTTCTTCCTTCTAGATCCCCACGCCATCCCATGCGGGAAAACGCTGACTTTGCATTAGGGCTAGCAAATGAGATTGCAGAGTTTGCATCTAGGCGAATCAGTCCATCGCCAACACGTGGCGCTGGCTCAAAGAGTGAACCAGCATCCTTATACGGAAAGGTTCCCTGAGCAACCATTTGATACAAGTGATGAGCCACTTCTCTATACGTGGTTTCGAGTTTTCCAGAGCTGCGCGAATGTTCAACATTTCTGTGGCTGGAGATTACTCCGATTACCTGTCCCCCAAAGCTGACAGGAATGGTTTCAGTCTTAACCAACATCTCCCCTATTTTTTCAGGATCGATGGAGCTGACTACTTCATCACCCGACAGCGCTTCATCAATACCAGGCTTAGCGCCCCACAAAATCTCATCGCCAATCACATCATTGATGAAAACCGTTGATGTAGTTGTTGGCCGAATATGTGCAACTGCAATATGTCCAGTTGGCCACATGGAAATATCTTTACGAATCGGGACCCACAAAATTAGATCTGCAAATGAAAGATCAGCTAGCAACTGCCAATCTGCAACTAATTCACGGATTCGATTAGCTTGATCAATCGTGATTGTTGTTCGTGCGCCAAGCAGCTTTTCTAGCTGAAACATACTTACTTCCACTCCGCCAAGTGGATCTCGATCTCTTGGGTTGCAAACCAGACCAACTCATCATCGCCTTGAAATGCAAGAAGGGCGCATTGCAATTGATCCCATGGAATGGCAGATTTCAAGGTGACTGAGTCCTCATAACTTTCAGCTACTTGCTCATCGGTAATTTCAAAAGCCAAAACTATTCCAGGGGCTTTCTCTGAAAGGCGAAGATCTAATGCTTCCTCCCCTGCTGCAATCGATAACAGGTACTCAAGCTCTTCTTCATCGCAATCTGAGTTATCTGCGACAAAAGCTTGAGTGGGCGCAAAAACTTCATCTGCATCAATGCTCTTGCTCTGCACAAAGGCTTCTAGCTCCTTATGGCTGATGGGAAGGTATGCGCGCATTCGCCCATAGTAATAGATCTTAAGAAATGATTTCGCTGGCTAACTCTGCGATCGATTTACGCAGATTTGAGCGCTCATTTGTCTCCAGCAAGGTCGCATGCTCATCCTCTGCAGCCTTGGCAGAACGGTTCTCCTCCTTCAAGCTGCGAACACGTATCGGCTTTACCGCGGTTGTGAGCGTTAAGAACCTTGCCATTTCAGCATCTCCTCGTTTGCCAGAAGATTTCATATTTTGAGTAAAACTTAACTTTGCACGAATTGAAGTCTGCTGCAGTAAATCAATTACTTGACCCAGTCGATAATGACCCAAATGATCTGCACGAGACGTGATCATCAATTCATCAGCTTGATCGCAACACCAAGTTGTCACAATTGAGGTCCAGCGCCTATCGGTTAAGCGGTTTGATAAGCCAGAGATAGATCCAATGTCAATAATGATCACATCAAACTCATCCATTGCTTTATTCATAAAGTTCTCAAGCTGTTCAGAAGTATCTTGGGTGATCTCAGCAAGTGCCAGGTTGGGTGCAATTTTTTTCCATGATCCGCTTTCACCGATGTTTCGCATGGAAAGTATTGGTGCGATAGAAGGTGCGCGAAAATTAGCTTCTATGAGCAAGGTGGATTTTTCAATAACGCTGAGCTCCATCGCAAGGTTGAGCGCGATCAATGTGCACCCTGTGTAGCTACCTGCCGATGAAATAGCGATTACTTTTGAGTTTCGTGCCTTGCGTTGGGTAACCGCGCTTGATCGGAGCATTGGTGCGCGCACAAAGCCGCGCACTAAAGAGATCAGATCGGCACCTAGATGCGGCAAAGGGTTCAGGGTTCCAAAATCCCCTGTTGAAGCATTGGGGATTGCAAAGCCGATGCACTGTCGCACCAATGTATGTGCTCCGTCAAAGAGTTTCTGGTTCGCACCTGGCAGTTCGTTACCGTAGATCAGCAGCGCGTTAGCCGCGATATCAGGGTTTGATTCCAGGTAAAGCTGCAGCGAAGCCCAATCAATCGCCCTAAAAATCACGTTCCACCCCTGCGCAAACAAGGTTCCGGCAACAAAACCTTCTGCTTCGGGGTTTGCAATTGCGGTGATAACCGTTGGCATCTCAAGTTCAGACATAAGTTCGCACCACAACTAATCGACCCTGTGTTGTTGCGCTCAGCAATCTCAGAACTTGGGTCTCTTCTATGGCAACACTTATCGAAACATCTCCGCCTAATGCATTTTTCGAATCATCTAATCCAATAACTGTCACAGCGCCCAGAATCAAGATTGGATCAATAACCCCTTCTCCGTTACGTGAATCAAAGACCCAATAGATATCAACGGGATCCCCCAGATTTACCCCCGCTGCAAGATCTGAAGATCGCAAGGTAAGAGGCACCGAGCTTGTAGCAAAGGCCTCATTTGAGTTTGTCAGATCTGATATCGAGATGACTTCACCTGCAACCATTGTTCGCTTTGCCACTAGGCCGACAACTTGATTGCTCGCCCTTATGTATTTTTCAGAGCTACTTGTCAGATTCATATGAACTGAACGAATGTCAGGTGGTGCAATTACATGACCTGAAGTAACTGCATTTGTCAGCACCCAATACTTATCACCCTTATTGGCATAAGTTGATATAAAAAAGGCTGAAACAAATGCGGCTATGATCAAAGTAATTGCTAGCGGCATACGTGCGCTTAAAGAGTTCTTTTTGTTTTTCATCCCCGTACCCAATTGCCAGCCAGAACCAAAGCCCGGTGTTTATCCACAATCAGTCAAAGGTATGAGTTTTTTAGAGACTTTAGGTTGAGTCAAAGCTTTAAGCAGGTGGAAAAGGTATGCCTATGACTACACAACGAGAATTTGAAGAGCTTCCAATATTTACAAGCATTGACCTTGTTTCCATATCCAGTGATCCTGATGAGGATTTTCTCCATCCCGTACTTGAAATCTTTAAACCTGAGCCGATTATTCAAGAGGCGAAAAAACCACGTCTGTATCTGGTTCCTAGTGATTTTGGGGAAGAATTTGATGCTGATTTTGCTCCCCAACCAACTTCGGCAAGTGATCTACCAGCGATTGAACCAATCGTGCTTCAGTTCATTTACAACGCAGTAGAAATTTGGGCGGGAAGACGGGCACCACAGCAGCTGCAGCAGTTATGTCACTACACAGTCTTTGCTGAACTTCAGCGATTAAGCGGATCCCAAAAAGAGTTAGCCCGGGTTCGCAAATCGAGAATTACCGCACCATTAGATGGCGTATGTGAAGCAACGGTCACGGTACGTTTCGGTGATCGATTGCGAGTAGTTGCAATCAGGTTTGAAGGTTTAGATGGACGTTGGTTATGTACCAGTCTCGACCTTATCTGAAGTTAAGCTGCGCCTCCGTGGCAACGCTTGTACTTCTTACCTGAACCACAAGGACATGGTGCGCTACGAGAAACCTCACCAGTTGTACGAACTCCAGATTCATCTGCAGCTGTGTACTGCAAACCAGCTTGAGGCAACTGCTTAGCCTCAAGTCCTGGAGCAACAACTTGATTATTCGCGCTTTCAACTGTGACTTCGATGTTAAACACAAAGCCTGCAATCTCTTCTTTAATTCCATCCATCATGGCGGCAAATAGATCAAAGCCCTCTTTTTGATACTCAACTAGTGGATCACGCTGAGCCATTGCACGAAGGCCGATTCCTTCTTGTAGGTAATCCATCTCGTAAAGGTGTTCGCGCCACTTGCGATCGAGTACCGACAATAAGACCTTACGCTCTAGCTCGCGCATTACATCTGCACCAAGCGCCTCTTCACGTTGAGCATATGCAGCGCTGCAATCATCAAGCACACGTGCAGTAATGAAATCTGCATCAAGTCCGACTCTCGAACCAGCTTCAGCTTCTAGCTGCTCAATAGTGAATGAAATCGGATAAATAGTCTTTATGGCGGTAAATAAGGTCTCTAGATCCCAGCTCTCCGCATATCCTTCAGCGGTTGCAGAAGAGATATAAGCGGTCAAAGTATCTGAAACAAAACGAGCTACCTGATCCTTGATATCTGCACCTTCAAGCACGCTACGGCGTTCTGCGTAGATAACGGTGCGCTGGCGGTTCATAACATCGTCATACTTCAAAACATTTTTACGCATTTCAAAGTTCTGAGCTTCAACCTGAGTCTGTGCCGAACGAATCGCGTTTGAAACCATCTTTGATTCGATTGGTGCATCATCTGGAAGACCTGCAGCTGTTAAGAAGCGCTCAACCATTCCTGAGTTAAAGCGGCGCATCAAATCATCTTGAAGTGATAGATAGAAACGAGACTCACCTGGATCGCCTTGGCGACCTGAACGTCCTCGTAACTGATTATCAATACGACGTGATTCGTGACGCTCTGTACCTAATACATACAATCCGCCGAGAGCTACAACCTCTTCATGTCCCTTTTCAACTGCAGCCTTTTGACGTGCAATCTCTGCTGGCCATTCCTTTTCATACTCTTCTGCGTTATCAACTGGAGAAATTCCGCGACGTTGTAGCTCAAAATCCGCCATGAATTCGGGGTTTCCACCCAACATAATGTCGGTACCACGGCCAGCCATGTTAGTTGCAACAGTTACTGCACCCTTAACACCTGCGCGCGCGATGATCGCAGCTTCACGTTCGTGGTGCTTTGCGTTAAGAACCTCGTGTGGAACTCCCGCCTTGCGAAGGAAGGCAGATAGTTCTTCAGATTTTTCAACGCTTACAGTTCCAACCAATACAGGTTGTCCCTTGCGATGGCGTTCGACAATATCTGCAGTTACTGCTGCAAACTTTCCAACTTCAGATTTGTATACAAGATCTGGTGAATCAAGACGTTGTGACGGACGGTTTGTTGGGATCGGAACTACGCCGAGCTTGTAAATTTGATGGAATTCGGAGGCTTCAGTTGTTGCGGTTCCGGTCATACCTGACAATTTGTCATACAGACGGAAGTAGTTCTGCAGCGTAATTGTTGCCAGAGTTTGGTTTTCATCCTTAATTTCAATACGTTCTTTTGCTTCTAGCGCTTGGTGTAAACCTTCGCTGTATCGACGACCAGCAAGCATGCGACCTGTGTGCTCATCAACGATAAGCAGTTCGCCATTCATAACAACATAATCCTTGTCGCGCTTGAATAGCTCCTTGGCGCGGATTGCGTTATTGAGGTAACCAATCATTGGAGTATTTGCAGCTTCGTAAAGGTTTCCGATCTGCAAAAGCTCTTCAACCTTGGTGACACCTTCTTCAAGAATTCCTGATGTCTTTTTCTTTTCATCAACTTCGTAGTGAACATCACGCTGAAGCTTTTGAACCAAGTTTGCAAACTCTACGTACCACTTGGTTGCCTTGTCAGCAGGTCCGCTGATGATCAACGGTGTACGTGCTTCATCAATAAGAATCGAGTCAACTTCATCTACTACTGCAAAGAAGTGATCACGCTGAACGCACTCATCCAGTGACCACGCCATGTTGTCGCGAAGGTAATCAAAACCAAACTCATTATTTGTGCCATAAGTGATATCAGCTGAATACGCTTCGCGACGTTCAGCAGGTGTCATATTGGCAAGAATTACGCCAACCTTTAAACCTAAGAATCTATGAACGCGACCCATCCACTCGCTATCGCGCTCTGCTAAGTAATCATTTGTTGTAACTACGTGAACTCCACGTCCGGCTAGTGCGTTCAGGTATGAAGGAAGGGTTGCAACTAAAGTCTTACCTTCACCTGTGCGCATTTCAGCGATATTGCCCTTGTGCATGGCGGCGCCACCCATGAGCTGAACGTCGTAGTGACGCTGACCTAATGTGCGACGACCCGCTTCGCGGACAACTGCAAATGCTTCAGGTAAGAGATCATCTAGAGATTCTCCGGCGGCGTAGCGCGCTTGGAAAAGTGCGGTCTGGTCGCGTAGCTCTGAATCAGACATCGCAGAAAAACGAGGCTCTTGAGCATTTACTAAGCCCACGATCTTGGTTAAGTCACGAAGGATGCGTCCTTCGCCTGCACGCAAAATCTTGTCTACAAACGCTGGCATTGACCTGGCCTCTCAGAAAGGGTGCTCCCCTATTTCACGCCCTTATCGTAGAGGTTGGGCAACGCAGGCGGTAACCGCAGAGACTGAGCCAATAGCGTGAAATCCCTGCGAATTAACCGCCCTGAGGGCCTCTCGCAGGGTAGCTCCGGTCGTCACAACATCATCGACAAGGATCAGCTCACCTCGTACCGCGGTTGTGGTTCTAAAGGCGCCAGCAAGATTATGGGCCCGTTCCTTACGGTTCAAACCGCTTTGATCCACCACTCTTCTAGAAAGCTCTAAGCAATCCAGCATCTGCACCCCTGTTCGCAATGAAAGCTGCTCAACAATGTCTACGACAAAACTTCTTCCGCGACGACGTTGTGAAGATTTGCTTGAAGGAACCGGAACCAAACGGCTTAGTGCTAGATCTAATTTTGATTTCTCTAAGGCGTGAACAAGTGCATTGATGATTAATTCATCAGCTCCCTTTAACCCCGATTCTTTTGCAGCTAGAACTATCTTTGATGCCGTTGGTGTATATAAAAGTGCTGAGTGAACAGTTAGCCCATCAAACTTACTTCGGTAATAATGTGGATGCCAACTGCTTCTACATGCAGAACAAATCGTTGGACCAAGTTTTCGACAACCAAAACATCTACTGGGGAAAAGTAATTGCGAAAGTTCTGTAACGGCATGCACATTGCAATAATTACCTAAATAAAATGTGTGGTTTTACTTCACTTAAATCTGTGGAAATTAAGCTTTGTAATCCTCTGGCTGTAACTGAATCAAACGGTGATCAATACTCTCCCAAGTGTTACGAGGCAAGGTCACAACAAAGTGTGCTCCGCGACCTGGTCGTCCCCAAGCTTCAAGCTCACCATTGTGCAAACGTGCATCTTCAAGTGCAATTGAAAGACCTAAACCAGTTCCTCCTCGTGTGCGTGCTCGTGAAGGATCTGCACGCCAGAAGCGATCAAAGACTCGCATTAAGGCGTTCTCATCGAGACCAACTCCATAGTCACGGACACCAACGGCAACATCATGCTCACTTGCTTCGATTCGAACATCGATCTGCATCTCTTCTGCATGATCGATCGCATTAGATAGCAGATTACGCAAAATGCGTTCCACACGGCGAATATCAGCCTTGATCATTACTGCTGGCTCTGAAGATTTCACATAAATCTCTGTTTTGCGCTCCTTAGCCACCAAGCTCAAATCATCTGCACAGCGTTGAACCAACTGAACGATGTCAAAATCCACCGCTTCAAGTACGGCAACCTCTGCATCAAATCGAGAAACCTCAAGCAGATCCTCAAGCAAACGTTCAAATCGATCAAGTTGGGCCACTAATAATTCCGCACTTCTTTCTACAATTGGGTCAAAACCATCTTTCGAAGAGTGAATCACTTCAGATGCCATTCGTAATGTTGTTAATGGAGTGCGTAGTTCATGGGAAACATCAGATACAAAGCGCTGCTGAACGCGGGAAAGGTTCTCAAGACGGGCAATCTGTTTTTCGATTGATTCAGCCATCTCATTAAAGGCCACACCAAGCGTTGCGATTTCATCCTGAGATTCAACCTTAAGTCGCTTCCCAAAGTCTCCAGAAGTAAATTCGGTAGCGATCGCTGCTGCCTCGCGGACCGGTCGCACAACTTGTCGAACTACGAGCCAAGTAATAAGCGCAACCAAAAATAGAAGAAGGAAACCGGTTAAGAAGAAGGATCTACTAATCAAATCCAAGGTTTTTTCTTGATTGGCAAGCGAGAAAATAATGTACATCTCGTACTGACCCGCATTTGGGATCTGCACCTTTTGTCCGATTGCCAAGCCCTTGACTCTTGTTCCGGTCAAATAACTCATATTGGTGTACTGATACACCAAATTTGGATTCTTGCGAACACGCTCGCTCAGTGAGGTTGGGATAGATGTTGGATCCAAAAGATTGGATGCGATTTCATAATTAATTGCTCTGGTATTTCCTGGGCTTCGAATAAAAACTACTTCTCGTGCATTTTCATTTGCAGTCAAAGTTGTTGCTGAACTAATAACATCATCAACAACTTTTTGAACCACTGAATCTGGCTCACCTTGAGCCAACAAGAATCGGTATTCAGCCGTGAAGATTGTTGAACGGGCTTCTACTAATGCGGTGTTGAGATTTACCTCTTTAATGCCCGCCGATAACTGAGAATTCAAGGCCGATCCTGCAACCCCCATAACAACCAAAGAGAGCAAAACCGTTGAAACAATTACCTTGATGGCAAGGGAGTTACGTACTCGACTATAAATTCGGTTCATTGTTAGGAACCGCCCATGACTCCAGCTTTGTATCCAACTCCACGTACTGTCACGACGATTTCAGGATGCTCAGCATCATGTTCAATCTTCGAGCGCAAACGCTGAACGTGAACATTGACTAGGCGGGTATCGGTTGAATGTCTATATCCCCAGACTTCGCTGAGCAATGCATCTCGAGTAAAGACGCGGCCAGGCTCTTTTGCCAAGGCAACCAGCAGGTCAAACTCAAGTCGCGTCAGTGCGATTTGTTTGCCGGCACGAGTCACTTGATGAGCTTGAACATCGATTGCAAGATCACCAATGGTCAGCAAACCAGAAACATCGGCGTTAGTTCTGCGCAAACGGGTTCTAATTCGAGCTATCAGTTCAGATGGGTGGCGAAATGGCTTAACCATGTAATCATCGGCACCGGCCTCTAAACCTTTTACAACATCTTGTGTGTCACCTTTAGCTGAAAGCATGACGATTGGAACCATTGATTCTGCGCGGATTAACTTGCAGACTTCGATTCCATCAAGGCCTGGCAACATAACATCCAGTAAAACTAAATCTGGTGGATTGTTACGGAAAACATCCATGACCTCATCGCCACGGCTAACTAGATCCACATCGATGCCGGCACCGGTTAAAACGATGCCGAGCATCTCTGCGAGATCCTGGTCGTCATCGACGACCATAACTAAAGTCATTAGCTACCGTGCTCCCAAGAGTTCAGGTACATATCCTGCGCTGGAGTCAGAACATCGATGCGTCCACCCATGCTGATCAACTTCAGCGAAGCAACTTCCTTGTCGATGTATGAAGGAACTTCATGAACACCTGGCTTTAGATTCTTTGCTTCCTTAACAAGGTACTCAGCTGTAAGCGCCTGATCTGAGAATGACATATCCATTACAGATGCTGGGTGGCCTTCTGCTGCACCGAGGTTAACCAGGCGACCTTCAGCTAGAAGCAGTAAACGACGCCCATCTGACAGCACGTACTCATCTGTCTGGTGGCGCATCTTTGAGTTCTTGGTCTTTGCATTTTGCTCGAGCCATGCAACATCGATTTCGATATCAAAGTGACCTGAGTTAGCCATGATTGCGCCATCCTTCATGACTGCAAAGTGCTCATCACGCAATACATCGCGGTTACCAGTAACAGTGATGAATACATCGCCAAGCTTTGCAGCATCAATCATTGGCATAACACGGAAACCCTGCATCATCGCATCTAGCGCCTTGGTTGGATCAATTTCAGTGACGATGACATCAGCGCCCATACCCTTGGCACGCTCTGCAACACCCTTACCGCAGTAACCAAATCCAGCTACAACAACTACGCGACCTGCAAGCAAGAAGTTAGTTGCACGGAAGACTGCATCAAGAGTTGATTGACCCGTTCCGTAACGATTGTCGAACATGTGCTTTGTATCTGTGTCATTAACAGCGATCATTGGGAACTGAAGAGCTCCATCTTTTGCCATCTGATTAAGACGAATAACGCCTGTTGTTGTCTCTTCGCAGCCACCAGTGATGTTTGGAATTAGCTCCTTGCGAGTCGTGTGCAATGTGTTTACAAGGTCACAGCCATCATCAAATACTTGGTGTGGTTCGATATCTAGAGCTGCGTTGATGTGCTTGTAGTAACCATCGCGATCAACTGCATTTCGAGCAAATACTGAAATTCCGTACTCATGAACTAGAGCTGCCGCTGTGTCATCCTGAGTTGAAAGTGGGTTTGATGCACAAAGTGCAATCTCTGCTCCACCAGCCTTAAGAACGCGCATCAAGTTAGCGGTCTCAGTTGTCACGTGCATGCATGCAGAGATGCGAACTCCTGCGAATGGTTGTGACTTTTCAAAGCGCTCACGGATTTGAGCAAGGACAGGCATATTGCGCTCTGCCCACTCAATCTTCTTACGACCTTCTGCTGCAAGTGATGCATCAGCAATGTCATGCTTTGGAAGGGTTGAAGTTACTGGAACGTTCACGTAAATCTCCTTAATTGGTAATCAAAGTATTTATTGGATACCTAAGGCGTAGGGCTCTACTGTGCTAGGCGGCTATAGGCATAGGTTACTGCCCTCTTGCTGAAAGTACGTATTTGAAAACGGGGGTTAACCGCGAATTAGCGAGAGAACCGCATCACGTACCGACTCCATCTGAGCCTGAGTTGCAGCTTCAACGTTGAGTCGAAGTAAAGGCTCAGTATTTGAAGGGCGCAGATTAAACCACCAGGTATCCCCATTTATCGTTAGGCCATCTAGCTCGTCGATTTCAACATCTGAAGATGAATAGCTTGTGCGAACCAAATCTGTTGCCTTTTGAGTATCTGCGACCTTCGAGTTGATTTCTCCACTTGAAATGTAGCGGTTGTATGGAGCCAAGAGTTCGGACATTGTTAAATTACTTTCACCCAATGCCGCGATTGCATGAAGCGCCGCAAGTGCACCACTATCTGCCATCCAAAACTCTTTAAAGTAAAAATGCCCCGAGTGCTCGCCACCAAAGATCGCTCCACTTTCAGCCATCATCTTCTTAATATATGAATGACCAACTCGGCTTCGTAATCCTTTTCCGCCATTTTCTTCAATAACCTCTTTAACGGCGCGAGATGAGATCAAGTTAAAAATAATGTTTGACCCTGGACGCTTTTTTAATTCACGTTGTGCGATCAATGCGGTCAAAGCTGAAGGGTTAACCGCCACTCCGCGCTCATCAACCAAGAAGCAGCGATCTGCATCTCCGTCAAAGGCCAAACCTAAATCCGCTTTCTGAGCAATCATCGCTTGCTTGAGATCCTTTAGCGTTGACTCATCTAGTGGATTGGCTTCATGGTTTGGAAATGATCCATCTAGCTCAAAGTACATCGGAATAACTTCGCAATTAAGCCGAGCAAAGATCGCTGGGGCGGTATGGCCGGCCATTCCATTGCCAGCATCTACGATAATCTTCAGTGGTCGAATCTTTGAAACATCAACCAGGGTCAATAAGTGATCGACATACTCTTCTAACATATTGCGTTGCTTCTCAACACCGACATTTCGCAGAGCAATCGGTGAGCCTTCGCGGACAAAGTTTTCGATTGTAAGTAAGCCAGACTCTTTGCCGATTGGACGAGCTTTACTCAAACACAATTTAATGCCGTTGTACTGAGCTGGATTATGACTGGCGGTAAACATGGCTCCTGGAAAACCCAGTTTGCCCGATGCGAAATACAACATGTCGGTGGAAGCCAAACCAATTCGGATTACATCCATTCCCTGAGATGTCGCACCAGCTGAGAATGCATCTGCAAGTTCAGGAGAAGATGGGCGCATATCTTCCCCAATAACAATAGTTCCGGGCTCGCGTTCAATTTGTAAAAAACGAGCAAATGCAACACCTGTTGCGAATGCAAAATCTGCATCGATTTCTGTGTCAACAAGACCCCGAATGTCGTAGGCCTTAAAAATGTTTGGAACTTGCTCCATCGTTATGAAGGAACCGCGCGTAGATGTCCGCGACGACCAATTTGTTGTTGAGCAGAAGTTGAATGTGCTGGAGTAATTGGCTCGACATCTTTTGCTGCAACTTCACGAACTGCATCTGCAATCGCCATCAAATCATCATCGCTCGGTCCCTGCGAAATTCCATCAATCTCTTGCTTGATAACGCTCCAACCATGTGGAACCTTTAAACGAGAGCCGTGAACAACACATAGATCGTATGCATGCGGTTCTGAGTAAGTTGCTAATGGACCAACAACCGCCGTTGATTCGGCATACACATAGGTCAAGGTCATGGTTGCATTAGATTTGCAACCAGCGCGGGAGCAACCGCGGCCACCTTGAGTTTTCATGAATCAAACATTAGTGGGATTAGGTGCAAAAACTTGGGATTCTCAAGGATTCAAAATACGAATATTTGAGTCAGGTATCTCTACTCGGGTCAGAACGCTTCCTGGCGCGATAGGAAAGTACCCGTAACCATTGACTGAAGAAACTAGAGCGCCAGCGTATGTCTGCTTCCCCACCTTGGTTATCGTAAATGAGCGAGCAGATTCAGGAACTCTCCACGTTGCAACATCTGTTCCTTTGATTGCATTTCGACTTACTTTGCCATTTACCAAGGTGACCTCCAGAGCCACATTGATTTCAGCTCCTGCAAAGACAATAAGTGGCGACAATCCAGTCACAGCCATAGTGAACTCGGACAGCTCCGGTGTCGGTGTACTCCAGGCAAAGTCTCTTCTTCCGTTAGAAATCACAGAAGATTCAATCGCAGCAACCACCGGTTCTGTGGCGCTTATCTTTACAGCAAAAGCAGATGCCGAGATCTTTGGTGAAAATGTAAATTCAGTAACCAATCCTGCAGAAACAGTTCTGGCGTTAAGGCCAACAGGAATAAAGACACCATCTGCCGAAAACAATTCAACTGTAACGCTGGCATCTACATCTCCAGGTGTTAAAACTCGCAAGACATGTAATGCGGCAGCGCCCTGTCCTGGCCTCTTTCCTTGATTTGGAATTGCAGGAATAACTAAGGATCTGCTCGGTGCGCTGATTGGATTAACAAAATCTCCACCCAAAGCACGCAATCCCTTGCCCTGCTCATCAATCATGAAGGAATTAATTCTGCCTGAACGCGGAAGAACATTGACAGTTAAAGTTTTATCTCCGGGGGCCAGCGAATCAACTGGAATCACTAAGTAATTCTTGGATGGAACATTAAGTGTACGCAGTGGTTGCTTTCCATTTTCAGTGAAAACGTTGAGATCTACTACCGCATCACTCAAACCACTGTTGACGATGATCAGGCGACCCTTTGTTGTGATATCAGCACTTGCTCCAACAAACCACTGAGATGAGGCAGGGCCTGTACACAATGTGCCTCCCGCCCAGCTTCCGGTACGGCTCTGCCAAACAACAGGTGTTGAACCTTCTGAGTTGAAGAGTAAGGAGTCCTTCATGACAGGAAGTCGAAGAACCTTTACTGAATCTGTTTTTGTGCTTCTGTTTTGCAATCGCTGGAACTGGGTCTTTTTCGAAGAAAGAGATATTTGAGATGCAAGCCCTGGAAGGGTCGGCGGACAAACCACCGCAGGATAATTTTCCGAATAACTTTTCTTGGTAACGGCAACATTGAGTGCAGAAGCAATGATGATTCCTAAAGCGATAAAAGCGATGAATCTAATTGGGCGGGAGAGGTTCATGCCAACTCCTTATCCGAGATCTCGGACTTGCGTCGTCCTGCCGGAAGCGCCATCACGAGAACAATCACAAAGATAATCAGTTGCAATGAAAGCCAGCCACGGCGCACAGTGCCATCATGGATCAAGGAAATCTCGCCAGGCTCTGTCACCGTGAATGTTGGTAAACCTTGCTCATTCTTGACGCGGTCCAGTCGATAGCCATTCTCAAGAATCTGCCATGATCGATTGTAAGTTTCAGTCAAAATTAAAGTTCCTGCAGATGGCACATAAGTTCTAGCACCAACATCGCCAGCTTCTAGCTCTTTGCGGACACCATCGGTTCCGATAAACATCAAACGTGAAGCTGGAGCTGTAACTTTCCAAACAACACCTAATGCGGTGGCCGAAGTTCGAGCAAAGCCACCAATTCCGTCAATGGATCGAATAACTTCTCGCTTGAATGGCGCTTTAACAAAAACATACTTCACGCCAAAATCACTAAGCGTTGCTGCGCTAGTCACGCCTGATCCATCAATGAGCCCTCGGGCGGCATCTGCGATAGCAGGTGTCTGCGCAGGAGCAACATCAGGTTCTCCTAAGGAAATATCCCTTCCACGAGATACGTAATACTGAATCTTCTTTTCATTCTCACTTCCGACTTCGCGTAAAACTAAAATCTTCGTATCTTTTTCAACGCTTAAGAAAGCTGGCATAACTGTTTCTCGGTTTGCCTGAACCAGAGAATCTGCACCCTTGGTGACCGACCAACCAATTGTCAAAACAGAATATGCAAAGGTTGTGAACAACAGCAATGCAGAAAGGAAATGTCGGTAGTGAATGTGGCTAAGTACCAAAGTCTCACGTAAACGATCAAGCAAAACAGTTCCTGCAGAAATCGCTGCAAGGGTCACAAGCACCAGAACCGGTCCTGGCCACACCTTTGATGATGCTTCATTTCCATGTGTTGAAATTGAAAGCGAAGAGAGCACGACAGCGAGAACAAGTGCACCGATTCCATACTCTGCAATTCGGCGAGCATGTGTGGATGAAAACAAGGAGACAACCAAGACCAACAGAATTGGACTGATTAACCAAATAGGTAGCGCATTGGCTCCTCCTGGGTTTCCAATCAAAGCGTTAAGCGGTCCCCCGCCTGAGATCAGCAATCCAGGCTCAACTAATAGTCGACTTGGATTAATAATCGCTTCCAGTGAAAAAGGCACATTCATGATGAACGGAACAAGAATCAAAGCTGCACGCTTTTGCATACGTAATGAGTACAAAGGTGCGTTTGCCTCTTTGGCATGCTTTTCATAATCGCTAAGTGTTGAAATTAAACCGGCTACAAAACCGATAACAAAGATCATTAATGAGAAGCCGTACAAAAGTGCTAGCAATAGAGAGATGCCTGCAATCTTTCTCCAGGTAAAATCCTGAATTCTTTCTATATCTTGTAGCAACAACGCCACATATGGAGCCAGGATCAAGAACAAGACGGTAGCAATATGGCCAGTCGAAACCGCAGCGATAGCAACTGGGGAAATCGCATACAAGAATGCCGCAGGCACTGAAATCCAGGAGTTAGTTGTCAACCTCTTCAATAGCTTTGAAGCGGTAAACATCATGATGATTGGTGCCACCAGGAAAAATGTGGTGATTAAGAATTGAACCTTTCCCAGGAAAAACACCGAAGCAATAGCGGTGATCGCAACCCATGTAGGGGCAGCCTTAGATGAACCCATTCCCACCTGGTGCCATGACTCAAAGTAAGTTCGCCATAAATCTGTAGCACCCGATGGAGAAATAGGAAGCGCCCCACCAACAAGAGCGCCGAAGCGATTGCGCGAGTTTAAGATCGAAATCAGAGCGATCAGTAAGAAGCCAATTACCTCTGGGCGCTTAAAGATGCTCAACCAATGATTGGTGTTGACCGGCGCTAATAAATCTTCATCCTCATTGGCATCCAAAACGGATGCGGCAGAACTTTGATTGTCATCTGGAAATAGCCTTGACCTAATCTCTTCCACGATGTTTTCCGATGCAAGTCGAATTTGTGACCAGCGTGGTGGGATGAACTCGGAGATTACTCGTGCTGAGACAAATCTCTGTTTCTTGCGAACCTTACGTGCAGCAATAATCGATCCTGGTTTAACTATTACCGCACCGACAGCCAGAATCTCATCAGATGCATAACCTGGCAGTTTGGCTAATAAATAACCAATAGATCTAGCAACTGCGCTACCAAAAAGCTGAATCACTACCCATGGCAAAATCCACCACGATGAGTTAGCTAGCAAAACATAGGCCGCGTTTCTTCTGTCCAAAAGTAAAGGTCGATGTAGAAATGCTCCATCAACTTCTACGACACGACGCTCTGTTGCAGAGGCTTGGGCGTGAAATGCAACTGCAGCGGTAGCAACCATCACTGAATGTCCCGCCGCTCTTGCGCGCCAACCAAAATCCACATCATCTCTAAACAAGGTGAGGTTGGGATCTAAACCACCAAGCTCTTCAAAGACATCTCTGCGAATCAATGCACCTGCAGTACTAACAGCAAGTACATCGTGATTGCCGTCGTGTTGTCCTTGGTCATACTCCAGAGGTTCAAGTCCAGTCCAACGTGCGCCATTTCCTGCGATGCTGACACCGGCTTCAAGTAAGTGTGTTCGATCATGCCAACCCAACAACTTTGGACCGACCATCACAACTTGTGGTCGGTCATCAATTGCAGTTATTAATTCAGCGAGCGCAGTTGGCGCAGGTGCACAATCATCATGAATTAACCAGATCCATTCATGTTCAACTGTTTGAGGTAACTTATTGACGGCCAATGAAACCGCTTGGCCAAAACCTGTTTCAACATCTGCGGAAATAAATGGAATTCGCGCAGATTTTAAAAGTTTTGTAGAAGCATCTTGTGATCCGGTATCGACAGCTGTAATTAAATCGATGGGACGAGTTTGCGAAGTTAACGCTGCAACAACTTCGGGTAACCAGACCGCTCCATTGTGGGAAACAAGAACAGCGGTTACACGATGCTTATCGACTGCGGCTTGGGAAGCCATAGGTATAACTCACTTTCTCGTGAGAGAAATGTGAACCTTACGCAGTACGACGCTTGAGGCGACGACGCTCTCGCTCTGAAAGACCGCCCCAAATTCCGAAGCGCTCATCATGAGCTAATGCGTACTCAAGGCACTCAGAGCGAACATCGCATGAAAGACATACGCGCTTTGCTTCGCGAGTTGAGCCACCTTTTTCTGGGAAGAAAGCTTCTGGATCAGTTTGCGCACACAGAGCACGCTCCTGCCATGAAAGCTCCATGTTCTCGCCTGATGCGAGTGTGATTGTTGGGCCTGAAGCGGGGATTGGGGAGTTCTGGGCTGCGGGTTGAATCGGCATAACGTCGATGCTCCATTAGCTAGATCTTGTCTCATCCCTCTTGGAAAAGACTTTCTTAGGAGTGAATTACACGCTTGTAACTCCCCCATGTCAAGCCCACTAAAGGGAATTTACGCTTGATCTATTGGGGAATCGGAAGAATTTCGCCCTTTGTGACAAAAGATGCGGCTATTTTCGCCTCATTCTCGACAATTGCCCCTGCTGCGACAAATGAGTTGGTGATTATCGAATTGGCGCCAATGACAGCCCCTGCCTCCACTATCGAGCCATGGATCTGGGCCCCGGTGGAAACTGTGGCATCCCGCCCAATGCTGCTGCCGCCGCTGATTTTCGCGGTTGGATCAACAACAGCACCTGGCATAACCAAGCCCTCGCCAGTGCGCAGAACAATATCTATTGATGCTTTGAGCAAAGCTTTTGGAGTTCCAATATCTAACCAAAATGCATTTTCAAGATATCCATAAACCTTTGCACCATTTGCTACTAATTGCGGAAAGGTTTCACGCTCTACTGAAACAACGGTATCTAAAGGTATTGATGAAATAACATGAGGGTTAAATACATAACACCCTGCATTAATTTGATTTGTAACAGGGTTTTCCATTTTCTCAAGAAAGGCTGTAACTCTTCCTTGTGAATCAGTTGGAACGCAACCAAATGCACGTGCATCATCAACTTGAGTTAAATGTAAAGTGACATCGGCATCATGTGCTTCATGTTGGCGAATTTGTTCTGATAAATCATGAGAGCTCAAAACATCTCCATTTAAAATCACAACAGATTCTTGAGTATCTAATAATTGCGCGGCATTTCTAATCGCGCCGCCAGTTCCCAAAGGCTCTTTTTCAACTGCGTACTTAATGCTCATCCCCCACGCAGATCCATCACCAAAATACGGCGTGAAAACCTCTGAAAGATAAGAGGTTGCTAAAACAATCTCCTTGATGCCGGCAGCCTTAGCCATCATCAATTGATGTTCAGTTACAGGAATACCCGCAACTGTAAGCATTGGTTTAGGAGTATTGCGGGTCAATGGCATCAGACGGGTACCAAAGCCTCCGACCAGCAAAATAGCAACAGTCACTTTTACGCCTTCAAACGAGCAACAGCATCTTCGATCTGTGCATCGGTTGCAGTCATTGCGATGCGAATGTGGTTTTTACCTAGCGCACCGTAAAAACTTCCGGGGGTGGCAAGGATTCCTCGCTCTGCTAGCCAGTCGACACTTGTCCAAGCATCTTCATGGCGGGTGCACCATAAGTACAAACCAGAATCGCTGAACTCAACTGTAAATCCTGCCGCGACCAGTGCTGGACGCATCAAATCTTTACGTGCGTTATAGCGAGCGCGTTGCTGCGCGACATGTGCGTCATCTGAAAGCGCAGCGGTCATAGCCTTTTGAACTGGCAATGGAACCATCATTCCGCCATGCTTACGAATCTCGCGGATTCGTGCAATTAATGAGCTGTCTCCAACCATGAATGCGGCGCGATAGCCAGCCATAGATGAGCGCTTTGATAGTGAATGCACAGCAAGAATATTTGTGTTGTCTCCACCAGTTTGCGACATAACAGAAACTGAGTGTGCGGTGTGGTCAAACTCTAAGTAGCACTCATCTGAAATTAATACTGATTTGTTTTTACGAGACCAATCAATACATGCTTTGATTTCATCAACGCTATGAACTCTTCCGGTTGGATTAGAAGGCGAGTTAAGCCAGGCTAAATCTGCTGCTGGCCAGCTCTTAGCATCGATTGCAACGGGTATAGAGTCAGCACCTGCTAGCACCGCACCCACGTGATAGGTCGGATAAGCAATTTCAGGAATTAAAACTGCGGTTGATTCAAGATAGGTTGGAAGCCAAGCAACTAGCTCCTTAGATCCAATTAAAGGCAGAACATCAAAATCTCCAGTTGCACCTAATCGCTCAAGAGCCCATTTCTTAATCGCTGCTCGAAGTTCTGCCGTGCCGGCGGTAACTGGATAACTTGGAGAGTTTGATGCATCGCGCAGAGCTTGCTGAATAAATTCTGGAGTGGGATCTACAGGGGTTCCTTGAGAGAGATCGATGATCCCCTGAGGGTGCAAACGGGCCTTTTCACCGTATGGCGCTAACGCATCCCAAGGAAAATCTGGGAGCTGGGCACGCAATGGTTACTCGCTCTTTGGTGGTCGCGCAGCGATTGAAGCGTGATCTGTACCAGTTGGGCCAACCTTGCTCGCTCCACCTGGAGAACCGATTTCAATAAAGAACTCGGTGTTAACCTTGCCAAACTCTTTCCACTGTCCAGGAACATCATCTTCGTAGTAGATAGCTTCTACTGGGCAGACAGGCTCACAGGCACCGCAATCCACGCACTCATCCGGCTGGATGTAAAGCATGCGATCGCCTTCGTAAATGCAATCCACGGGACATTCTTCGATGCAGGATTTATCTTTTACATCGACGCATGGGTCTGCGATCACATAAGTCACTTGCGGCCTCCATAGTGTTGGAAAGGTATCTTGAACAGCAATACTAATGGCAACTATCGCCACCGCGCGAGATTTACCGCTAGTCGATACTGGTGGGTGGGTTTATCGTTCTCATATGCCGACAGAGCTTGAAACGCAATTCACCGAACTCATCGGCCAACGGGTATCCATCAGGCTTCATGAACCTGAAGGGGGCTTCCGGGATATCTTGGGTCATCTGCTGACCCCGTTTTCATTGCAGAACAAGCGTGGAGAAGTAGTTGAGTTCTCTCATAATGAGATTTTTGTCTGGAAGCGGGTGATTGAGAAATCATGAAGTTATATGACACTCAATCTCGAGGCCTCAAAGAGGTCGATGTAAACCAACTACAGGTTCGAATGTATTGCTGTGGTCCAACTGTCTATCGTGATGCGCACGTTGGAAATCTGCGAACTTTTTTACTCTCTGACTTGATTGCTCGAGTTGTTCAGCTCAATGGATCAAAGCCACTGCTGATACAAAACATCACAGATGTCGGGCATATGTCTGAAGATTTTGTCAATGATGACAAGATGTTAAGCCAAGCTAAGCTAGAAAAGATTGATCCATTTGAAATTGCTCGAAAGTATGAAGCTCGTTTTCATCACGACTTAGCCGCGCTCAACATCCAACCCGCATCGGCTTATCCGCGTGCAAGCGAGAGCATCGAGATGATGTTGGAACTTATTGCACAGTTGATTGATGCAGGATTTGCCTATGTGGGTACTGATTCCTCGGTTTACTTCAGTGCTGAAAAGTTTTCAAGCTATGGTGCAATTAGCGGCAACAGACTCGATGCCTTAAAGCCAGGACATCGTTATGAATACACCGAAGATGGTGCAAAAAGATTTCATGCAGATTGGGCGCTATGGAAAACTGCAGGAGACCGAACAGAAATGGTTTGGGAATCACCATGGGGCAAGGGCTTTCCTGGTTGGCATATTGAGTGTTCAGCGATGTCTCTGAAATTACTAGATGGACATGTTGATATTCATGTAGGTGGAATTGATCTTCGCTTTCCACACCATGAAAATGAGCGTGCTCAATCCAACGCATTAATTAATAAGGAGGCGGTGGATCTTTGGGTCCATGGCGAGCATCTGCTCTTTGAAGGAAAAAAGATGTCAAAAAGCTCTGGAAATGTTGTCTTGCTCAGTGATGTCGTTGAGAGGGGTCTAGATCCTTTAGCTATTCGTCTCTGTTTCCTTGAAAACAAGTACCGATCACAGATGGATCTGACCTGGAAATCTATCGAAGCTGCAAATGAAACAATTAAACGTTGGCGAATGAAGATGACTCAGTGGACAACTGATGGCGCCATCACAATTGATTCAGAGATAGAAGCAGCTTTTAATACTGATTTAGATACCTCGAGAGCGATTATTAGGTTAAGAGAGATTGAAAAGGATGGCTCTGAAAATAAGGTAGCTGTTTTTCGCTATGCAGATCAGGTTTTAGGGTTGGATTTAGAGAGAGCTCCAGAGGAGAAGGTATTAACTCCTGCGATGCAAGATCTGATAAATCAGCGAGCTGCTGCTCGTCTTGAAAAGCGATGGTCAGACAGTGACAAACTTCGCGATGAGTTAGAAAAACTAGGAATCACCATTAAAGATACCGCCGATGGGCAGGTCTGGAATTAAAGCGGGGTTACTATCCCAATCACAAGGGCAATGAAGCCAAAGTTAATCAGTGAGACACCAATTGCATCACCTTGAACTAGATACTCTTCATTAAGCCCTGGAAAACCGGCACGAAGCACCACTAACGCCCACGCAATTGAGGCGATGAATTTGTATGAACGCTTTCCCCACAACCTTCCAGTTGCCCAGATTCCAATCCCAGTTGCAATCAAAGAAATGATCAATCCCACTGGTGGATAGAAGCTATGGACAAAAATTGCACTGGCACCAAGTGCTGCACCAAACAAAAGTGAGTAAATCTCCCTCATTACAGGGTAATCCCAGATGTTAAATCTGTTTCGCGTCCATGAGAATCAAAAGGCGCACTTTTAGTTCCCTTTACCAAGGTGTAGTACTCATCCCCCCAGATTTGCAAACCTAGGTTATTGGAAAGTGCGAAAAATGGACCATCTAATGCGATCTGAGTTTCATGGGCTTTCATCGCCGCCATCTTTGCATCGACATACGCACCGCCATCGATCAAAGTTGTTACAAACTCATCATCCTTTGCGAAAGGTAGATCATCAACACTTTCTGCACCAAAGAAATCAGAGCCGATCTCCTTCATCTTTGCAATACCGTCAGCCAAGACCGACTTTGGCATCGTGTTCCAGTAAATCTTTTGAATCTGCCACTTCGATAATTCTGATGCTCGCATCGCAATACGGTGGGCCTGAATATGATCTGGGTGACCGTATCCGCCAATCTCATCGTAAGTAATAAGAATATGTGGCTTAACCTCTTCGATGATCTCAACTAAAATCTGTGCAGCGACATCAACATCTGCTTGCCAAAAAACATCTGGACGGTTGTTGGGCTCTGTACCCATCATTCCGCTATCTCGAAATACTTTTTCAGGCGCACCCAAGAAACGGTAATCAGTAATACCAAGAGCTTTCATCGCATCAGCTAACTCTGTCTCTCGATGTTTTCCGAGTTGATCTTGCTGACTACTTGCTAAATGTGAAAGCTCTGGAACTAAGACTTCGCCTTCTTCGCCACGAGTACAGGTCACAAGCGTGACTTGAGCCCCACGATCTGCATATAAAGCCATAGTTGCCCCGTTATTGATGGTTTCATCATCAGGATGTGCGTGCACGAGCAGGATGCGGAATCCTTCATAGGAGCGGTTCATGATTGGTAATTCTGCCGTACGATTAGACCAATGAGTAACGTAGACACATCCAACAAGGCTCGCTTGCCTCGCGATGAGCGCCGAGCATTGTTGCTATCTGCCGCTCTTGAAGTTTTCACCGCCGCTGGGTACCACTCAGCCGCGATGGATGAGATTGCAGATCGTGCAAATGTTTCTAAGCCAGTTTTGTACCAGCACTTTCCTTCAAAGTTAGAGCTATACCTGGCTGTTCTGGATTTACATATTGATTCATTGGTTTTTGAGATTCAAAAGGCGATTGCATCTACTCCTGATAACAAGGATCGTGTAGTTGCAACGGTTGATGCCTACTTTGCATTCATTGAAAAGGAAGGCGAAGCCTTCCGCTTACTTTTTGAGAGCGATATGAGCGTTGAGCCACAGGTTCATGAACGTTTAAATCGAATGACTTACGACTGCGCAGCTGCCGTAAGTGCGGTAATCGCAATTGATACTGGCCTACCAAAAGAGGCATCAATGCTTTTGGGTGTTGGAATGATTGGTTATGCCCAAGTAACTGCTCGTCACTGGCTCGAACGAGATAGCAAGTTGACTCGACAGGAAGCTGTGGCATTGGTTCACAACCTCATGTGGCGAGGCATTTCAGGTTTTCCACGCAATTAAAATCGTTAGGATTAAATAAACATGTCACCAACATTTGCAGAACTACCCCTGCGCACCGAGACTATTGAAGCGCTACATGCGCATGGCTTTTTAGCACCATTTGCGATCCAGGAAATGGTTTTACCTATCGCACTTGCCGATGGTGATGTAATCGGACAAGCAAAGACCGGAACTGGAAAAACCCTTGCATTTGGTATTCCAGTGATCGAGCGAGTCATCGCACCTAATGATGTCGAATGGGCTGAGTTTGCAAACAAAGGTTTGCCACAAGTTTTGATTGTGGTTCCAACTCGCGAACTTTGTACTCAGGTAACTAGGGATATTGAAGAGCTTGCATCCAATCGTGGCATCCGCACAGTTGCCGTTTATGGTGGACGTGCATTTGAGCCACAAATCGAAGCGTTAAATGCAGGTGTTGAGATCGTTGTTGGAACCCCTGGTCGTTTACTGGATCTTTCGCGCCAAGGACAACTCAAGCTCAAAGAGGTCTCACGCTTAGTTCTTGATGAAGCAGATGAGATGTTGGACCTGGGATTTTTACCAGATGTAGAAAAGATTTTATCGAGCACTCCAAATCGCGCTCAAACTATGCTGTTTTCAGCAACAATGCCCGGAGACATCATCGCCCTAGCTCGTCGTTTTATGAACCAGCCAATTCATATTCGCACTCAAGACAGCGAAGATGAAGGCTCTGTTGTTACACGCATCAAGCAACATGTTTTACGTGCACATGCTTTAGATAAGATTGAAATGCTTGCCAGAATTTTGCAAGCCGATGGTCGTGGTCCAACCATGGTTTTCTGCCGAACAAAGCGCACCGCACAAAAAACAGCTGAAGATTTAATTGAAAGAGGATTTAAAGCTGCACCCATCCATGGTGATCTTGGTCAAGGTGCACGCGAAAAAGCTTTGAGCGATTTCAAAGCTGGAAAATCAGATGTCCTTGTTGCTACCGATGTTGCAGCTCGCGGAATTGATATTGATGGAATTACCCACGTTATTAATTATCAATGCCCAGAAGATGAGAAGACCTATGTACACCGTGTAGGTCGTACCGCTCGTGCTGGTGCACATGGAATTGCAGTCACCTTTGTTGATTGGGATGAGCTTGCACGTTGGAAGATGATTGATCAAGCGTTAGAGCTTGGTCTAGGTGAGCCAGAGGAAACCTACTCTTCTTCAGAGCATCTCTATGAAATGCTGAGTATTCCTGCCGGTTCAACCGGTCGCATGGTTAAGGCAAAGGCCGTTGCTAAGGTAGAGAGCCAAGAAGCGCGTCCGGCTAAAGCAAAGCAGGAAGCACCAAAGCCACGCACAGAGCGAACACGTACTCGTACTAAGAAGTTTAAAGAGAGCTAAGCGGCAACAAAGACGCGAATCGCATCTACAAGCAT
>JACCEE010913720.1_pt1 | contig 26847 bp, 19 predicted proteins | sample 7449931 | NCBI WGS metagenome assembly JACCEE01 (sample SAMN15323457, study PRJNA562643) | freshwater metagenome | isolation source: river surface water | place: USA:Blue River Watershed | collected 2017-08-19 | reverse complement strand
GGCCGAGGACCCGGCCCGGAAGCAATCACCGGAACGCGTCCCGGAACGCCCTGCTCCCGGACCGGAGTGACACCGACTCCAGGCAGAAACCCAGCGGCCTGAAAGCAGGACATGGGACGGCATGAGCGAGGGTTCGTGGGTTGGGCCGTAACCGAAGCGTTGCCCGAGCGTGTCGCGACCCACCCGACCGATGCTGGTGCCTCGTACCGGCTCAGGCCCCTTCGGCCGGCCCTCGAACCTCGAGGATCCGGCCCTTGAAAACCTCCAAGGCCTGACGGATCAGCGGATCATTCAGGAACTCGTCTTTGTTCAGCAGGATGGGAGCCGCCGGCTTCGACTTGGGCTCCACCGCCTTGGGATCCGTCGGTTTGGCCGAAGAACCGGCCGCGCGAGATGGGTCGCGCGTGACGGCCGCGGTCGACACCCCCGGGTCGGCCACCTCGGGCACCGAGAGACTTTCGGAGGCCACGAATCGCAAGGTCACCGTTTTTCCGGTGATGGTGAGCAACACCGCTTGGAGGGTGGCCACGTTGCGCGCGGTGTCCAGATAGGCATCCGGTGGATGGGCGATGGTGAGGGTGCCTCGTGCCCAACTCTCACCCCGACTCTGCTGCAAGGCCGACCTCAACAACCCCTCGGACGGAGGCACCTGCGCCACCAACACCTGCCAAATGGCTTCGAGCGTCTGCGAACTTTCGGACAGCAACGGCGCGGCCGCAGTCGGGATCGCCGGGTTATGCGCCGCCGTGGTATGCGCCGCCGAAGGCGCTGGTGAGGACACCGGTGCCGGCGACGCCGGCAGGGGCTGCGGCACCGCCGGAGGGGTGGGACGCGCTGCCGCCACCACCGGAGCCTCGGGTGCCGGAACGACTGCCGCCGGCCTGCTCGGCGATGCGACCGCCGTTCCGGACGGAGCCGGAGCCGAGGCCCGCATCGGCGTGGGCACCGGAGCGGTGGCGGTCGGAACGGACGCGCCTCCGGGTCCCGTAGGCGCCTGTTCCCGCATCGTCTTGAGCTGCTTGAGCACAGCATCCAAGCTGGTCGACTCCCGGGCCTGAATCGACTTCAGCAGCGTCACCTCCATGAAGATGCGCTTCGAAGCCACCTCACGCTGGCGTCCTTCGGCGGCACTGAGCACTTCCATCACGCGCGTGAGGGCGTCGGCATCGGTCTGAGCGGCCTGGCGGATCAGCGCCGTCATCTCGGCCTCGCTCACATTGAGCAATCCGGCCTCGGCACCCGAGACCAGGAACAGCAGGAGGTTGCGGAAATGGTTGAGGAGGTCGGCCAACAGACGACCGAGATCCTTGCCCGAACCGGCCAGTTCATCGAGCAACCGGAGGGTCGATGCGATGTTGCCCTCGAGAATGGCGTCGACCAACTGCATGAGCTGGGCCCGTGCGGCCAGACCGAACATGGAAAGCACATCGGACTCGACGATCCGGTCGCCGCAGAAACTGATGAGCTGGTCCAGGGTGGACTCGGCATCCCGCATGCCGCCGTCGGCTCCGCGGGCGATGGCCAACAGAGCGTCCGGATCGATCGACACCTTCTCCTGCTCCGCGATCCAGGCCAGATGCTTGACGATCAGGGCTGCGGGAATCCGCCGCAGATCGAAGCGCTGACAGCGGCTGAGGATCGTCGGCAGCACCTTCTCGGGATCCGTGGTCGCGAAGAGGAACTTCACGTGCGGTGGCGGCTCCTCGAGCGTCTTGAGCAGCGCGTTGAAGGCGGCCGCCGAGAGCATGTGCACCTCGTCGATGATGTAGATCTTGAACTTGCCCGAGGCCGGGGCGAATTTGGCGGTATCCCGCAGTTCCCGGACCTGGTCGACACCATTGTTCGAGGCACCGTCGATCTCGAGCACATCGAGGGAACGCCCCTCGGTGATCTCTTTCACCCGCGGGTCGGCATCATCGAACTCGGCGCTGGGGCCTCCGGTGCAGTTCAGCGCCTTGGCGAAGATCCGAGCCAGGGTGGTCTTGCCGGTTCCCCGGGGACCACAGAAGAGGTAGCCATGGGCGATCCGCCCCAGTCGGATGGCGTTGGCCAGGGTGGTGGTCACGTGTTCCTGACCCACCACATCGGCAAAACGCTGGGGACGGTATTTTCGGGCGATGACCTGGTAACTCACGGTTGGGGCACCATTGAAGAGCCAAGCGCGCCGCTTGGAAAGCAAACAGCACACATCCCGAACGGGGACCCGGGCGTCCGGTCCACCGCTCAGGGATGAACCACGCCGGAAAACCGCGCCCCCCGGGCGACGGTCAGCGGCCGAACTTGCGCAGGTACTTGAGGGCCACCTCGAGATCGTCAGGCCACGGAGCCGTGATCTCCACGCGCCGCTCATCGTCGGGATGAGCCACGTCCAACTTCCAGGCATGGAGCGCCAGGGTCGGTGTCAGCGGCCGCTCTTCCTGGCCTTCTTTGAGCCGATACGAGGGCTTGAGGGCCGACAGGAACAAACGACGCCCGTCTCCGTAGAACTCGTCGCCGTAGATGGGGAAACCCGCGAACTTGAGGTGCACCCGGATCTGATGGGTCCGCCCCGTCTCGGGGTGACAGGACAGCAGCGTCACGCCACTGAAGCGCTCGAGAACACGGAATCGGGTCAGGGCCTTCTTGCCGTCCTTGGACCACCGCATCATGCCCGGCAAGCGGGGATCCTGCATCAGCTTGAGATCGACCTCGAACTCGTCCTGCTCGGGGTTGCCGGGCACGAGGGCCACGTAGGTCTTCTTGGGCTTGGCACCCCCGAACTGGTTGGCCAGATGGACCAACGCCGGCTTGTCTTTAGCCAGCAGCAGGACGCCGGTCGTCTCGAAGTCCAACCGGTGGACATTGGCCAAGTAGCTCAATCCCCGCCGGGTCGCCCAGTCGGCTCCACGCTCGATGCCCGCGTGGATGAGCTTCATCAGATTCGGCCGCTCGGGATCGTACCGGTCGGGCGACGTGAGCAGTCGCGACGGCTTGTCGATGGCCAGCAACCGCGGGTCTTCGTACACCACCGGGACGGGCCAGAACTGCCCGGTCGCCGTTGCCGAAAGTTTGATGACCGGCCCGGAGGCCTTCATTGGACCGGCGGAACGCCAGCCCCGGTCACGGTGGACTTGGAGGCCATGGCGCCCGACTTCTGGAATTCGGAAGCGAACCAGGACTGGAACACCGACATGCGACGCTGCTGGCGGGCCTCGGTCAGCGCGGCCGGCAAGGCCTGCTTCACGGCGTCTTCGGTGACCGGTTCCTTCTTCTCGAGATACAGCACGAAGCCGCCATCGGAACTCTCCGTGTAGCGCGACACTCCATTGGGTTTGGCGCTCGCTGCGGCGTTGCGCACGAGGTAGAGGTTCAACCGGGAATCGAGACCGGCCACGTTCTGGGCCGAAGCGGTGAACTCGGGAACCGTGACCACCGAGACCTTTTCGGCCGCGGCGACGTCGGCGAACCGCTTGCCCGAAGCGAGGGCGGCGGCGGCGCTGGCCTGGAACTTCTCACCCGCCTCGCGAGCGGCTGCCCGGGCCCGATCCATCTTGTAGTCCTGCAAGACGCGCTCACGGACCGTTTCAAAGGAGGGGATCTCGGGAGGCAGCTTGGTCTGCAGCATCGGGATCACCACAAAACCGTCGCCATCGAGGGGTTCGGTGTAGGGAGTCTCGGCAGTCAACCCGGCCACGCGTTGGGGCAGGCTCTGGACGCTCTCCAGCCCCACGATGCGCTCACCGGCCCGGAACGGGGTCGTGCTGCGCAGCGGCACCTTGAGCTTGGAGGCGGTCATCGCGAACGAAGAGGCCGTGACGTTGGTCTGGGTGCCGAGTTCGTCATTGAAGCGGACGGCAGCCTGACGGGCCAGACCGAGGGCTCCCTGCGTGAGGGCTTCATCGCGGATCTTGCGCAGAGCGGCCTCCTTGCCGAGCACCTTGTCGTTGTCATCGCGGAACGCCTCGGCACCGCGCTGCTTGTAGAACTCCTCGAGTCGGTTGGTGAACCCGGCTTCCTTGGCGATCATCGCTTCGGCCTCGGCCAGATGGTTGGTCGCATCGAAGCGCACGTACACGAGCACCGAGCGCTCGGGGATGCGGTAGTAGGCGATCCGGTTGCTGTAGAACTGGGTCAAGTCGGTAGGCTTGGCCGTGATGCCCGCCAGACGATTCGAAACACTGAACAGCGCGGCTTTGGTGACCCAGCGCTCGTTGTCGCGGCGATAATCGGCTTCCACTTCGCGTGGCGTCACCAACCGCGACGCGGCACCCACCGTCTCGACCAGGTGCTGGATGGCCACCTGCTGGCGGATGTGCTCGAGGAACGTGGCCTCATCGATGCGGGTGCGTTGACGGAGATTCTGGATGAAGGCGTCGTAGTTGAAGGTGCCGGTGTTGGGATCCTTGAAGTTCTCGCTGAGGTACTTGCCCACGGCTTCGTCACTCACCTGGATGCCCAACTCCTTGACCTTGGCCTGGAGCACCATCAACTCGGCCACCTGACGTTCATTGTCGGCGGAGGCACCCCGCCCGCGGCCACCCCGCAAGGCGTCGTCCACGGCGGCGGCCGTGCGAGCCTTGAGAACCTGATCACGGGTGATCGGCCGGCCGTAGAGCTTTCCGAAATCGGAACCACCCAGGTCGAAGGAGTTCCGGCCGCCCCGGGCGTCGCTCCAGATGACGAAGCTGGCGATGACCGCCGTGACGATGATGGCCCAGAGCCAGTTCGAATGTTTGCGAATCGATCCGATCATAAAATGTTTCGAGTCTGCGGAGCCCCAGAACGTAATGGCTGCGGGAAAACCGGGTCAAACCGTAAAACAGGCGGTTTTTACTCCACGCGCCGTTTTTGACCCCATCGTTCCCGCTCCGGGGCGGCAGAGCCACTCATGCTGAAGCTCCTCCGGGTCCGGGTCCATCGGTCTCCACCCCGCATTGGACCTGATCCGATCGCCCGGTCGACGAGAAGCCCCGGGCCCCATTGACAACGAGGGCGGAGTGGTTGCCCACCCCGCCCTTGAACTGAATCTGGATTAAGCTTGGACCCTGAACGAGCCTCTCAAGCCAACTTGGCCAGAGTCGCCTTCACGGCTTCGAAATTGGGCAGGTCTTTCGGGGTCGCGGTCTGCTCGGCGTAGTGGACCTTGCCGTCCTTGCCGATGACGAACGCGGCGCGGGCCGAGGTGTCACCCACACCGGCGAGCATGGGGAACAGCACGCCGTAGGCCTTCGTGGTCTCCTTGTTCAGGTCGCTGGCCAGCTTGATGCCGATCTTGCTCTGGGTGGCCCAGGCCTCCTGAGCGAACGGGCTGTCGACGCTGATGCCGATGACCTCGGCGTTCAGGCTGCTGAAGTGGGACAACCCGGCGGTGATGTCGCACATCTCCTGAGTGCAGACGCCCGTGAACGCGAGCGGGAAAAACAGCACCACGGTGTTCTTGGAACCAAAGTTGGCGCTGAGCTTCACATCGACCAGACCCGTGGAGGTCTTGCTCTTGAGGGTGAAGTCGGGGGCGGCGGAACCAACGGCGATAGGCATAATTTGTACGGAGTTTGTCAGTGTTGAACCGAAGTTTGCCCCGCAGGCCTAAGCCGAGTTGAGCGACCTGTCAAACCCGGGGTTCGGCCCTGAGGAGGAGCCCGATGCGGCGGGTGGGGCTGCCAAAGGGACCCAGTCCGCCCTGCCCCCCCTGCTCCACCGGGGAGCGCCTCGGGGATTTCAATCCTTCAGGAGTTTCCGGACTGCGGTCATCAGGACCGGCTCCACCTCGGGAGCCACATTCGACGACCGGGGCTCGGTTTCGTAGCCCCCTTCGGTGTAGGCGACGGTGGTTCCGATGTAGTACGGGCCGTAGTCGCCATAGGCGGCCATGGCCACGAAGAGGTCCTTGCGCTCGGCTTTGGCGGCCAGCTGATATTCCACGAAGAGTTCACCCGGCATGTGGAGGATGCGGGCCCGCCCCAGCGACAGGCAACCGAGGTCGATCCGGTGCCCCGCCTTGGCGCGCCGCAGCCACGCCAGTCGACCCGCCCCGTTGGCGGTGAGGAAGCTCGCCTCGCGCCCTTTCAACTGGGCCACCAGACGGTCCTCATCGAGATGACGCGACACCGGCAGCGCCACCGGCTCGAAGCGCCAACGCACGTCGTTGGAGCTCACCGTCTCGCGCCGGGTGGCTTCCCAGGCCCGACGCATGCCGTCGGCCAGGCGCTCTCCGAGGATGCGGCGGTTGCCCTGGGATCCGTCGTTGTATTTGCCCGCGCCGATGTTGCCGCCGGCGCCGTTGAAGTGGACATGCAACACCTCGGGAACGGCGAGTTGGCGGAGAAATCGAGCGATCCCGGGAAAATCGGGATTCGCCACCCCGGTGCGGTAGTAGCTTTGGGGATGCGTGGCGTAGTAACTCAAGACCGCCACCGGACGATCGTCGTTCCAGAAGCTCACCAGCGACACCATGGGGTCGATCACACCCTCGGGTTCGGCGCGCAACGCGGGATCGGTCGTGGCGGTGTAGCGGACGGCGCGCACCTTGCCGTCGGGGCCGAAGATCCGCCGGTTGGAGGCCACCTCACGGACCTCGGCCTGGCCGGTGCCCACCTGATTGAACGGACGGGCCTGAGCCACGGCCCGGGAGACCGCCTCGCCCAAGCGGCCGAGCAGTTCGCGGGCGAAGGTGCCGTCGTAATTCCAGGGGCTGACCCCGGCTTCGCGCAGGATGGCCTCGGCCCCGAAATCGCATTCCGGCGCATCGTGCTGGTGCAGCGAATGGACCGAAACCCGTTCCACCGTCGTCCCGGCCGCCGTGGCCAATTGGCGACGGAACGCATCGTGGCCCTCGTTGCCGATCCCGATCCAATCGACCGCACACAGCACGACAGGCCGATCCGAACCGAGCACCACGACCCCTCGGGCCCGCAATCCCAGATCCCAGGCGTTGGTGACCGGATCGTAGGCCATGCGCGAACCGACCGGCGGCGTGGCGTCGATGTCGAACAGACCCACCCGCAATTGGGCGTTCACCGACAACACCAGCCACCCCATCAGCATCGAGCACCGGAGCAGGAACCTCGTTCGGGTAATCATGCCCCGAAGACTACCCGGATCGGCCCGGCATTCGAGGCGAAGTTTCCCGGCAGGTTTTCATAGGAGGCCTCCCACCGGTTTTGGCATCGTCCTCCCATGCAATCCCTCGGGCGCGGAATGGCCTGGACCCTCGTGGCGGGTCTGGGTGCCTACGCGTATGTCATCCTCGCAACCCGGCGGCAGGAACCGGTGAGTTCGGCCTACATCTTGATCGCAGCGCTGTGCACTTACGCCATCGGGTACCGGTTCTATTCCCGGTGGCTCGCCGCACAGGCCCTGATGCTCGACGATCGTCGGGCCACGCCGTGTGAACGCCATGAGGATGGCCGGGAATTCGTGAAGACCCACCGCTGGATCGTCTTCGGTCACCATTTCGCCGCCATCTCGGGCCCCGGGCCTCTGGTGGGCCCGGTGCTGGCCGCGCAGTTCGGGTATCTTCCAGGCACGCTGTGGATCCTCATCGGGGTGGTCCTCGGTGGGGCCGCCCAGGATTTCCTCATCCTGGTGGCTTCGATGCGCCGCAACGGCCGCTCGCTCGGTCAGATGGTCAAAGACGAGCTCAACCCCTTCCTGGGGGCGCTGTCCCTGGTGGCCATCCTGGCGATCATGATCATCCTCCTGGCCGTGTTGGGACTCGTGGTGGTGAAGGTGCTGGCGGAAAGCCCGTGGGGGGTGTTCACCGTCGGAGCGACCATCCCCATCGCCCTGCTGATGGGGCTCTACCTCCGGTTCGTCCGGCCGGGCAAGACACTCGAGGGCTCGGTGCTCGGCGTGGTCCTGCTCATCGCGGCCGTGTGGGGTGGGCAATGGATCCACAGCCATCCGGAACTCGCCAAGGCCTTCACCTTCACCGCCGAACCGCTGGCCTGGACGATCGTCGTCTACGGATTCGCCGCCAGCGTCCTGCCCGTCTGGTTGCTGCTGGCGCCCCGGGACTACCTCAGCACCTTCATGAAACTGGGCACCATCGTCGCGCTGGCCGCCGGGGTGCTGTTGGTGCTGCCGACCCTCAAGATGCCCGCTCTGACCGCCTTCATCGACGGCTCCGGGCCGGTGGTTCCGGGCAAGCTGTTCCCCTTCTGCTTCATCACCATCGCCTGCGGCGCCATCAGTGGTTTCCACACCCTCATCGCCAGCGGCATCACCCCCAAGATCATCACACGGGAGTCGTACGCTCGCCCCATCGGATACGGGGCGATGCTGTTGGAATCGCTCGTGGCCATCATGGCGCTCATCGCGGCCTGCACGCTGGAGCCGGGGGTGTATCTGGCGATCAACATCGCCGGCACCGGGCCCGACGCGGCCGCCATCGCCGCCGATACCGTGGCCAAAGTACGCGCGAGCGGCTTCGACCTGGAACCCGGGGTGATGGATTCCCTCGCGCGTCAGGTGGGTGAGGGGTCGCTCTACGGGCGGACCGGCGGCGCGGCCACGCTGGCCGTCGGCATGGCCAACCTGTTCTCACAAGTCACCCATGGGCGCTGGCTCGATGTGTGGTATCACTTCGCCATCATGTTCGAAGCGTTGTTCATCCTGACGACGCTCGATGCCGGCACCCGCGTGGGACGATACCTGCTCCAGGATGCCCTGGGCCACCTGTGGAAACCCTTGGGCGACGTCCGATCCACCGCCGCCGGTGCCTTGGCCAGCGCGCTGATTGTCAGCGGGTGGGGTTGGTTCCTGATCCAAGGCGTGCGCGACCCCCTGGGAGGCATCAATTCCCTGTGGCCCCTGTTCGGCATCGCCAATCAATTGCTCGCCGCCATCGCGCTGGTCCTGGCCACGACCCTGCTTCTCAAGCAGGCGCTGTCCCGGGGCCGATCCCCGGCGATCGCCGCGGTGGCCCTGGTCCCGTTGATCTGGCTCCTGGCGGTCACGGGCACAGCCGGGTATCAGAAGATCTTCCATGCCTCGCCCCGCATCGGCTTCCTGGCCACCGTCCGGGATCTCGACCAGAAGCTCCCAGCCCTGCAGGCGGCGGCCGAGGCGGCCCCCGGGGATGCCGCGGCGCAGAAGGCCCTCCGGGTCAATCGCAGTCGTCGCCTGAACAATGCCCTCGACATCGGAGTGACCGCGATCTTCCTGGCTCTGGCGGGGCTGATCGTGACCGGAGCCGTGGTGGAGTGGGTGCGCCTGCTGGGAGGACGACGAACCCCCGACTCGAGTGAAGAGCCTCCCCTCTGGCTCCCGGAATCCGCCTTGGCCGAGCATCGCGGCAAACCCGGCTGGGCCGGAATCGTCGCCGTGGGACTGGCGCTATTGCGGAACTGGTCGGGCCAAGACGCCGTGGATCGGACCGCCCGACAACTCGAGGTGCAAGTGACGCGGGACACCCCTTCCCAAGCGGTCCTCATCCCTCTGCCGGAGGTCGCGGCGGCCGCCCGGGCCCACAATGCGCCCATCGCCTATGTCGAGGCGGCCGAAGCTCGATTCAATGGCCCGAACCGGTGCTGCTGAGGCCGGTGGAACGCGGCTATGGGGCCGAAGGTTCGGGTCTCAGGAACGACTGGGCCGCGGAATCGGCAAAGCGCAGACCGGCCCGGGTGAGACGGAAATGGGTGGGGGTGATCTCGGCCCAACCCCGGGACACCAGCAGCGCCAGGTCGGCGGCCCACTCGGTGCGCAGATCGAAACCGGTGCGGCCGAGGAATTCATCCCAGGGCCAACCGGCATTCATCCGCAATCCGAACGCGGCCATCTCGCCGGCACGACCCAAGGCCGGCAACGCCTCGGCGAACTCCTTGGCCCGCCGCCCCTTCTCGAGTTGTTCGCAGTAGAGCACCGTGTTGGACCAGTTGCGCGAACGCAGACCGCGCACCCATTCGCTCGCACTCGGGCCCAGACCATAGCTGTCGCGCCCACGCCAATAGCCCACATTGTGGCGGCAGGCGAAGGCCGGGATCCCCGGTTCGGGCTCGGGCCGATCGACCGACTCGCCGACCCGACGACGACGGGCGAAGTTGGCGACCTCATAAGCGGCGAAGCCGGCTTCGGCCACCCGGTCGTAGAGCACCTCGTATTGGTCGGCCGCCAGATCGTCATCCACATCGCATTGACCGGCCTTGAGCTGCTCGTAAAGAGGGGTGTCTTCTTCGTAGATCACCTCGTAGCAACTGAGGTGCTCGGTCCCCAGCGCCAGGGCCTCATCGAGAGTTCGATTCCAGACATCGATCGTCTGGCCGGGAATCGCGAACATGAGGTCGATGTTCACGTTGTCGAAGCCCGCCTGCCGGAGGATGTCGTAACTGCGGAACACCATGTCGCGGCTGTGGACCCGACCCAGGCGGTCCAACAAGGCCTCGTCGAGCGATTGGACGCCCATCGAAATGCGGTTCACCCCGAACTGCCGCAAGAGCGCCGCCTTGGCGGCCGACACGGTGGCCGGATTGCATTCGACACTGAACTCCGGGGCCCCGCCCAACCCCAGCCGGTGAAGGGTGGTCAGCACCGATTCCCATTGCTTGAGCGTGAGCAGCGATGGGGTGCCCCGCCAAAAAAGACCGTCTTGGGCCGGCAATCCGGAGCGATGAGCTCCAACTCGCGGATGAGTGCCTGAACATACCGCTGGATGAGATCGCCCGAGGCCGGACCGGAATAAAAGGCGCAATACTCGCACTTGTGCGCACAAAACGGCACGTGCACGTACAGCGACTCGACCGGTGCGCTCACGGTCCCGGCCCCGGGGATCCAGCTGGCGCTGTTGGAGACCCATCGCAGCGGGGAACCGCCGGGCGAGGCCGTCACAGGTGCAGGTGCTGCCACAGGTCGGCGGGTTGAAGGCGGAGGTTGACGTAGAAAGGGCCGAAGTCGCCGTAGCGGGCCGTGACCTCGTCGAAGCGCATCTCATACACGATGCCCTTCACATCATCCAGTCGGTGGGCCAACAGCGTGACCCCCCATTCCCAATCATCGAGTCCCGTGGACCCCGTGATGAGTTGGCTGATCTTGCCGGCGTACTTGCGCCCGGTGCGGGCATGGCTGCCCATCAAGGCTTTGCGCGCCGCGAAATCGAGCATGTACCAGTTGTCGTTGCCCGAGCGTTTCTTGCTCATGGGATAGAAACACACGATCGGCCAGTCGTCCTGCAGCTCGGGATTGAGCCGATAGAATTGCTGGCTTTCGTTGCGTTTGCGGGCCGCCTCGAGGGCCGCCTCGAACTCCGGGGTGCCCGGCGTATGGCGGGGCTCGCCATGCTCAAGATGGCGGCGAAGGTCGTCGTCGGTCGGCACGTATTCGGGCAACTCGGTCACGCTCAGATACGAGAACACCGGCAGCAGGACTCCCGCCGGGAAACAGGCTTCAAGATCCCGGTGGAGCGCCAAGAGACCGTCCAGTGTCGCCTGGAACAGCACGAAGCCCAGGTCGGCCTTGCCGCCCACGTTGGCCAGGGTCATCAACCGCGGGTGGGCCGGCCCTGGGAAGCGGGCCACCAACGCCTCGAGGCGGGCCCGAACTCGGGCCGACTCGCCCTCGGCGAGGGCGGACCATCGGACCCGATCCACCCGGTAGAACAGGTGCTGGACATGGATGCCTTGGGACAGGGGGACGGGATTCATGGAGAAAACTCGCTGGGGTTCATCAGGGATGGGACCGTATCGGGGCGGGGGCTGGAAACAACGGCTCACTCCACAGCCAAGACATGGTCGAGGAGTTGGGGGAGTTGATCGGGGATCCCCTGCTCGGCCGCCACGAGTTTGGCCCCGGATTCGAGCGCGGCCTGGACGAGCTTCTGGTTCTTGGAATCGCAATACCCGAGCACGGGGACATGGGCCAGGTCGGGACTGGCCCGCAATTGGCCGATGATGCCGCAAAAATCACCATGCCGCAGAGCCAGATCGGCGATGACGACCATGGGGCGGTGTTCGCGCACCAGGCGGGGCACATCGACGGCGGTCTGGGTCGCTGTGACGCGGTATCCCAGATCGGTCAGACGGTTCACCACCTGGGTTCCGGGAAGGAGTTTCTCGTAGAAGACAATGGCCAGAGGTCGCGTCACCGGCGACAGGTTGGGAGACCCCATCGCCGAAGGCAAGCGGCCTCGGGCACTTCCGTGTTTGAGGGAACGAAAGTTCCCGCGCGGCACCCGGCCAGGTTCTGAATCCAAGAGCGAAAACGGGGCGAAAACGAGGCTGGAAGACCGACCGGTTTCAACCGATCCTTACGTCACCGATTTCCGACCATGCTCTCGAAACTCTTCCCTCCGCGCCCCGGGCCCAAGGCTTCCGGTCGGACGATCTACCGGGCATTTCATCACTGGACCATGGTTTCGCCGTCCATGTACGCCGACAACATCGACCTGGCCCGCCGAGTGCGCGATCTTCCCGGCGATGTGGTCGAATGCGGGGTCTGGCGGGGCGGCATGGTGGCGGGCATCGCCTCGGTGTTGAGCGGCCAGAACCGGACCTACCATCTCTTCGACAGCTTCGAAGGCCTGCCCGAGGCGAAGGACATCGACGGCAAGGCGGCCCAAGCCTGGCAGGCGGCCAAGTCGGACGCCTACTACTTCGACAACTGCAAGGCGGAGCAGACCTATGCCGAAGAGGCCATGGCCAAGGCCGGCGAATCCCGATTCAAGATCCACAAGGGCTGGTTCCATGAAACGGTTCCCGGAGTCCGGATCGATTCGGGCATCGCCCTGCTCCGTCTGGACGGAGACTGGTACGAATCGACCCTGGTTTGTCTGGAGGCCTTCTATCCCCAGGTCGTGAAGGGCGGGATGATCCTCATCGACGACTACTTCATCTGGGACGGGTGTTCGCGGGCCGTCCACGACTACCTGTCGAAAACCCAGAGCACCGACCGCATCCGCCACACACCCGAGGGCGTCGCCTACCTCGTGAAGGGTGCACCGAACAACTACGAGAAATACCTGGCCGAGAAGGCCGCCCAGAGCGCGTCCTGATCCTACTTCGGCCAGCGGCTCCATCGCCTGGTTTCCGGACTGTTTTCCAAACCGGCGGGGCCTGTTTTTCACATCGCGAGACCGCCCCCGACTTGGCTTTTCCGGCAAATCGGACATAATCACTCCCGTTCAATGAGCAACATCGTCGGCATCGACCTCGGAACTACCAACTCGCTGGTCGCCATTGTGGAAAGCGGCATCCCCTACGTCATCGCCGATGCCGAGGGTCACCGTCTCACCCCGTCGGTGGTCCATATCCCGGTCGGTACGGGAACCCCTCTGGTGGGCCAAGCCGCCAATCGGGTGCGGGTGTTGCACCCCGAACGCACCCTGTATTCGACCAAGCGGTTCATGGGTCGGCGGGGATCCATGCTGACTCCCGAAGACCTCAGGGTCACCTACCCGGTGCAGCGCACCGAGAATGGGCCGGCCGGGTTCGAGATCGGGGGGCGCGTCTGGAGCCCTGAAGAGGTCGCCGCCGAAGTGCTCAAGAAGCTCAAGCACGATGCCGAAGCGGCCCTGGGGCAACCCGTGACCCGGGCGGTGATCACCGTGCCGGCCTATTTCAACGATGCCCAGCGCAACGCCACCTTGCGGGCCGGCGAGTTGGCTGGATTTCAGGTCGAACGCATCATCAATGAACCCACGGCGGCGGCGCTGGCCTACGGGCTCAACAAGCTCAAGGAGCGGTCCAAGATCGCGGTGTACGACCTGGGCGGCGGCACCTTCGATCTGTCGATCCTCGAGCTCAATGGCGGCGTCTTCCAGGTGCTGGCCACCCACGGCAATACCCGCTTGGGGGGAGACGATCTCGACCGAGCTCTTACGGAGTTCCTCATGGCCGAGATCCTGAAGGCCGGAGGCCCCGATCTCCTGCGGGCCACGCCGGCCCAGCAACCGTGGGTCTCCCGCATCCGGGAGGCGGCCGAAGCGGCCAAGATCCGCCTCAGCACGGATACCGAGACCGAGGTGCAACTGCCCTTCCTCACCCCGGACTTCAGCTTCATGCGGCGCATCACGCGGGCCGAGTTGGAGTCGTTGACACGCGACATCATCGAGAAGACGCGCTCCCACTGCCTCAAGGCCCTGTCCGATGCCCAACTCGAGGCCAAAGACCTGGATCAGATCATCCTGGTCGGCGGACAAACCCGCATGCCGCTGGTTCGCCAGCGGGTCTCGCAGTGGTTCGGATGCTCGGAGTTCGAAGAGACCCGCGGCGACCTGCGTTTGGGCGACGACTACCACAAGGCCCGCGGGCCCCAGCTCAACACCTCGCAGAATCCGGATGAGGCGGTGGCCCTCGGGGCGGCCATCCAGGCCGAGATCCTGCGGGGTGGCCTCGGTCACCTGCTCCTGCTCGATGTCACGCCGCTCTCCCTCGGCATCGAGACCTTCGGGGGATTGATGAACGTGATCATCCACCGCAACACCACCATTCCGGTCAAAGCGGGCGAACTCTTCACCACCGCCGTCGACAACCAGCGCAGCATGAAGATCCACGTGCTGCAGGGCGAGCGCGAGCGGGCACGCGACAATTGGAGCCTCGGCGAGTTCGATCTCGAATTCGAACCCGCGCCGAAGGGAGTGCCCCGGGTCGGAGTGCAGTTCGAGATCGACGCCAACGGCATCCTCCATGTGCTGGCCCGCGACGTGAAAACCGGCCACCAGAAGATCGTCCCGATGCGATCGGCGGTCGATGTCGACGACGCCGACGTGCAGAAGATGGTGGAAGAGGCCGTGGAGAACGCCTTCGACGACCTGCGCGCCCGTCAATGGATCGAAGCCAAGTTGCGGGCGGGCGAAACCTTGAGCGCCACCCGCAAGACCATGGCGGAGTACGACAAGGACCTCGACGACGACTACCGCAAGCAACTCCATCAGGCTCTGGAGGAGGTCGAGGCGGTCCTGGCGCTCGAGAACCCCAAGACCAAGACCGGCGACCCCTCACAACTCAAGGCCGCCAACGTCCGCCTCGACGAGGTGAGCCGCCCGCTGGCCGAACATGCGATGGATCAGGTCATGGAGGCCATGCTCCGACAGCGGGGTGTCGGCACCCTCGATCAGGGGCCGGCCACCGCGCCCTGAGCCGCTCCGAACCGAGTCGCCAACACTCGACGCCCGACGGACCGTCGAGTCACGGACTCCGTGGCCGTTCCCTGGATCGATGGGCTTCGACCCAGGCTCCGGGAGGGTCTTGTCATCAAGCTCCCCCAGAGCCATGGACACGGCCCGTTTTCCCCGGGATTCGGGATTCCCCTGAGTGCTCGCCCCCATTAGCCTCGGAGACCAATCGCCCCGTTTGGTCCTATGTTCGCCCTCGTTGACTCCTCATGGCTGCCTCCGGTCGCCGCGTTCCTGAGCGGCCTGCTCGTCAAGTGGCTGCTGGATCTGTTCTTCCTGCGGCGCTCGATCTTCGAGACGCAGGAGGCCCTGCTCACCCGCGAGCGGCAAATCACCGATCTGCGGCATGAACTCAACCGCTCGGTCGAGACGCTCAAGAACCGCACCACGGAATTGGACGCCACCATCAAGGCCAAAGCGGCGGCCGAGGCCGCTTCGGCCCAGCACCAGGCCGCGAAACTCGCCGCCGCGGAGCAGTCCGCCGCGGAATTGAGCGCCCTGAAACAGGCCCGCACCGGCGACCAGCTCACGGCCGAGACGCTGCGCGGGGAGATCCAAGCCCTCCTCGGGCATGTTTCTGGAGAACGGCTCCAGCGCCATGCGGCCGAATCGGAGGCCCTCGACCTGCGCCTCCGCCTGGCCGAGGCCGAGGCCCTGGCTCTGGATCAGGGGTGCGCCCTCGAAGCGGTGCGACAAACCCAAGCGGTCACCGCCGCCGAGAACGAGGCCCTGCGCCCCCTGCTCGAACAAGCCCGCCGCGATCTGGCCGCCCAACTGACGGTGAATGCCGCGCTGCAGGGAGCGGTGCAACTTCGCGACACGACCTTGGAAGGCGTCCGCACCCAACTGGCCAGTGCCGAATCGGAATGCCAGTCGGTCTCCCGCTTGCTCGCACGCCAGGATGAGGAACGCGCCCGAATGGCCGAACTCCAGACCGCCCTGGCCGAGGCGGAGGCGCGCTGTGCGGCCCGTCAGTCCGAGGCCGATGCGGCCCGGCAACAGCTCGAGTCGATCCAGACCCAACGGATGGATTTCGAGGCCGCGCTCATGCTCAAGGAGGCCCAGGCCAACGCCTGGGAGCGCGAGTGCCGCACCGCCAAGAACCGGGCCGACACGGCCGCCCGCAAATCCACTCAAGATGCCCAGGCGCTGGAGACGATCCGGGCTCAACTCGAGGCCTGACGCGCCGAACTGGATGGGGAACGCACCACCCCGGCGCCCCCAGTGAACGACCCGGGAGCCTCCCTGCGAATCGCCGATCTCGAGTCGGAACTGGCCACCGTCTCCGAGTCGCACGCCCGCCTTGAATCCCAACTGGCCGAAACCAAGGCCATGGCCTCGCGAGCTGAGGATTTGTCGGAGCAACTGGGTATCGTGGAGGCCGAACTGGCCGCCTTGAAGCTCGAGCCCTCACCCAGCGGATCCCAGTCCTCCGGTGACCTCGACGCCCTGCTCCAGGACCTCGACGCGCTCACCCGCGAGCGAAACCTGCTGGCCGCCGAAGTGGCGGCGCTGAAATCCGCCGGCCATCGCGTCGATCCCACCTGAACGGCCATGCTCAACGCCCAAGGCAAACCCCGTTATTGGCTCGGCTCCTACGATGCTTGGCATCTGCTCATCCCGCTGGCCTTGGTGACGGTTCTGGCGGCCTGGGCCATGGCTCCCAAGCCCGTGGTTCCCCGTCGAGCGGTCGCCGCGGTGCTGCCCCCGTTGACGCCCTCGACCATCCTGCAACCACAAGCCGGTTCCACCGTCCTGGTCCGTCAATTCAGCGCCATTCAGGGCACCAGCCATCCGCAGGCGCGGGTGTTCCTCTTTTTGAGGCAGATCCCCAATCCGGAAACGCTTCTGGCCGAGACGCGCTCGGGCACCAACGGCGTCTTTCAATTCACCATGGCTCCGTTTCCCCCGGGGGACTACGGATTCCGGGTGGAGGCGGTGGCCTCCGATGGGCGACGTGCGGCCTCTCCGGAGATCTCGGTACGCCTGATCACCGAACCGCCTCCGGCGCCTCCCAAAAAACCGCAGGGAACCCCGGCCATGCCGAAGGCGGCGGGCAAGAAATCTCCTCCGGCCAAACCGACCAAAACGGCTCCGGGCGGGACACCAAAAAAGGCCTCGGCGTCCAAGGTTTCCCCGAAACCCGGCCACGCCGGTTCCGGACGCGGGAACGACTGAGCCCGGATTTCCTAGGGCGACCACGGCCTAATGGACCCTCGGCGTGGGGATGACCCTGAAAGCGCCCGAGATCACCGAGTTCCTGGCCGACAATCGCAAGGGCCTTGCCTACGACGACGGCGATGCGTCGGATTGGATCGAGCTGCGCAATCCGAACGCCTACCGACTGAATCTCGACGGGTATCACCTGACCGACGACCCGGCCCAACCCGCTGATGCGGACGAGCATCACCAAAGACCCCGGCTTTGCCCCGCAGCTCCGGGCCGCCTTGACCGATCTCCCCAGCATCAGTCTTTCCACGCGTGAAACCATCAACGACACCACCGAAGTGCGGACCGCTTTCGAGTGGATCCGGCCCGACGGCAAGCCGGGCGTCCACGAAGACTGCGGGATCCAGCGCTTCGGGGGTGCCTTCACCGATTTCGCCAAGAAGAGCTTCCGACTGTATTTCCGGGCCGAGTACGGGGCGGCGAAACTGACCCCCCCTCTTTGAAGGGTTCGATCGGGGGTGGGCTCCGACCGACGAGTTCGATCAATTGGAACTCCGGAGCGGCTCCCACGACATGGCCATGCGGGGGTTCTATCTCTCGAATCCGGTCACCGACGACACCCTGCTGGAAATGGGCGATCTCAACCCGCACGGCCGCTTCGTCCACCTGTACCTCAACGGCCAGTATTGGGGCGTCTATCACCTGAGGGAACGCTGGGGCGCTTCGATGCACAGCCGCTATCTCGGCGGCAGCAAGGACGACTACGAATCGATCAACGGCAATTGGAACGTGGGGGGATGGGCCGACCCCGTGTCGGCGGGAGAGATCGTTTTCAGTCAACTCAACATCCAACCCTCGGGGCCCGGCGACACCGAGTATGTGGAACTGCAGAATGTGGTGGGACGGACCGTGAACCTCCGGGGCTGCCGATTCACCGACGGCATCGATTTCGTCTTCGCTCCGAATCGCGATTGGCTGATGGCCCCTGGCGATCGACGGGTCTTGGTGCGCGATGTCTTCGGGTTCCGCCAGCGGTTCGGGATCGATGTCCCGGTGACCGGCGTCTACCGCGGGAGCCCGAACAACGGGGGCGAAACGCTCGTGCTATCGGATGCGCGCGGCACGGCCCTCTGCACGGCGACCTACGACCGGGCGGAGGGGTGGCCCCAGGCGACGGGTCCCGGTTGAACCCTCGTTTGCGCCGATCCGACCCGACCGACTTCGGACCCGTTGGCCTGGAGGGTCAGGGCCTTCCCTGAGGGAAGTCCGGGCAGCAGCGATACCCACCCGTTCAACGGGGTCGCTGCGGCGGACCCGGATGGCGACGGCTTCCCGGATCTGGTCGAATACGCCCTGGGTTCCAACCCGAACGACCCGGCCTCACCGGACGGAGGGTTGCCTGGGATCGACGCGTCAGGGCGCATCGTCCTGCAACTCGAGCGCGATCTCCGTGCCGACGACGCGGTCTTGACCGTCGAGGTCTCCTCAGACCTGCACACCTGGGTTCCCGCCACCCGCTGGAGCCAGCAGGCCCTCGGCGAGGGCCGAGCCCGCGAATCGTGGGGCCGAACCTCGGCCGCCCCCGGAATCCCCACTTTCCTGCGGCTCACCGCCCGCAAGGTGGTTCCACGTTGAGGACGGTCTACCCACCCGTGAACCCTCGCGATGACCCCGGCTCCGGGCCAGCCGGTCTCGTCGCGTAACAACCCATGATCCGTAGAGGTGAACCGCCCCCTTTTCACTCTGGACAGGCTTGCAGACGGCACCACACTCCGCGCCCTACGTTATGAAGAGCAGCCCCCATGTGGCCGTGGTCGGTGCAACCGGCGCCGTCGGCATCGAGATGATCCGGACTCTGGAGCGCCGTCATTTCCCTGTCGGCAAGCTCACCCTGCTCGCTTCGGCCCGTTCGGTCGGCAAGAAACTCACCTTCCGGGGCACTGAGATCACCGTCCAAGAGCTCACCCATGACGCCTTCGCCGGGATCGACATCGCCCTCTTCAGTGCTGGCGGTTCCATTTCCCGCGACTTCGCTCCGTCGGCGGTCAAGGCCGGTTGCGTGGTGGTCGACAATTCGAGCTACTTCCGCCAGGACCCGAACGTCCCGTTGGTGGTGCCCGAGATCAACGCGGCCGATGTGGCCTCCCACAAGGGCATCATCGCCAACCCGAACTGCACCACCGCCATCACCCTGATGGCCCTCTACCCCCTGCACAAGGCCTTCGGCGTGAAGCGCATCTTCGCCTCCAGCTACCAGGCCGTTTCCGGCACCGGGGCCAAGGCCATCGAAGAGTTGGAGAAGCAGGTCGGCCAGATCGTGCGGGGCGAAGCGGTCACCCGCGAAGTGTACCCCCACCAGATCGCCTTCAACGTCCTGCCCCAGGTCGATTCGTTCCTGGCCTCGGGTTACACCAAGGAGGAGATGAAGCTCGAGAACGAGGGTCGCAAGATCATGCACCATCCCGGCTTCAAGGCCTCGGTGACGTGCGTGCGCGTTCCGGTCTACCGCTCCCACTCGGTGGCCGTCAGCGCCGAATTCGAGAAGCCCATCACCGTGGAGGCTGCTCGTGCCGTGTTGCTCCAGGCGCCGGGTCTGGATGTGGTCGACGTCCCGTCGGCGTCCCAATACCCGATGCCCCTGCACACCTCCGAGAAGGACAACTGCGCGGTGGGCCGACTCCGTATGGACTGCGCCCTCGACAACGGTCTGGCCTTCTGGATCTGCGGCGACCAATTGCTCAAGGGCGCGGCGCTCAATGCGGTGCAAATCGCCGAAGAGCTGCTCAAGTAGGCTCCCGGATTCCCGGCCAACCGTGCCGATCCACAGTGGACACCAGAAGGGCTCCCGGCGGAATTTTCCCGGTTGTCACATCGTTCGGCTTGAACTCTGAACCCGGGTGTCAACGCTGGTGCCCATGATGCCTCGGCGGATCCTGATCCTGACGGTGGCCGGTTTGCTCATCGGGCAACCGGTCACGTTGCCTACCGTCGTGGCTGAGGTCGCCACACCCGGGGTGCCCCAGGATTCCCGGACCGATTCCCAAGGGGGGCGAGGTTCGGATTCAGGCCCGGATTCCGTTCCAGGGCGAACTCCGACGCCGCTCAAAGCGATCTCCAAGCGGGCCCGACAAGCCGCCGATGATGCAGCGGCCGAGGCTCTGTTTAGCGGCCCACCGCAGCGGTTCGTCATCACCTTCGCCCCGGCCGAGATCCAGAAACTGCGCGACAATCCCCGCAGCCCGGTGCCCGCGACGGTGACCGTGGGCACCCAACGTTTTGAGAAGGTCCTGGTGCACGTCAAGGGCTCGGCCGGCAGCACCCGTGGCGTGGATGACAACCCGGCATTGACGCTGAACTTCGACAAACTCGTCCCGGGTCAACGCTTCGGCGGGATGGACAAGATCCATCTCAACAACTCCGTCCAGGATCCCTCGCTCCTGAGCGAACAATTGGGGCGCCACCTCTTCCAGAAGGTCGGCATCCCGACCGCACGGGCCACTCAGGCATCGGTCTCGTTCGACGGACGCGAACTCGGCCCCTACCTGCTCAAGGAGGGCTACAATCGGACCTTCCTTCGGCGGCACTACGCCGACCCCTCGGGCAATCTCTATGACGGCGGGTTCGTGCGCGACATCGATCAGGATCTGGAGCGCGACACCGGCGACGGGCCGCTCGACTACAAGGACCTGCAGAAACTCCGCGACGCCGCCAACCTCAACGACCTCCGCCGTCGCGAAACCGCCTTGGAAGCCATCCTCGAGGTCGACCGCTTCATCACCGAAGCGGCCCTGCAGGCGCTGCTGGTCGATTGGGACGGCTACGGCAACAACCGGAACAACTACCGCATCTATTTCGAACCCCGCACCGGCAAGGCCACCTTCCAACCGCATGGCATGGATCAACTCCTGGGCAACATCGGGAAGGATCTCGAACTCCCCGGCGGGGGGATGCTCTCGCGTCAGGTGTTCGAGGTCCCGACCTACCGGGATCGCTTCTACGCCGAGATCGATCGCCTGCTCAAAGAGGTTTTCACCCCGGAGATCCTCGATGCCCACTTCAAGACCGTCGGTGCCCGATTGATGCCGCTCATCCAGTCGTTGCCCCAGGACCAGCGGGAATGGCGCACCGAAGCCATCCATGCCTTTCAAGATCGGGCATTCCGGCGGATCGAAATCGCCCGCTCGCGCCTTGAGTCGCAGCCCAAGCCCATCCGCTTCGAGGCCGACGGCGTCACCGCGTTGGCCCGCTGGCAACCCCGGTACCAGCGGGGTCAGGTGAAGATCGAGACGGCCAAACTGGGCGACATCGACACGCTGTACATCCAGGCCCAAGCCCCGGACTCCGTGGCCTCGTTCCGGGCGATGATCCGACTGCCCATCGGTCGCTACGAGGTGCGCGGGCGCATCCGCACCCGCGGACTGCAACCGGCACCCGATCAACGCTATCAGGGGGGGGCGGCGTTCCGACTCAGCGGCGGAGACCATGCCCGACTATTCACGGGCGACACCGAGTGGACCGAATTCGTACACCCCTTCCAGATCCACGACCCGCGCGACATCGAACTGGTGACCGAGATCCGGGCTCACGCCGGTGAGGCCTGGTTCGACCTGAAGTCGATGCAGTTGAAGAAACTGCCCTGACGGGCACACCTGGTCCGTCACCCCGACGCCGGAGATCCACGGGCGACAACACCCGGTGCGGCCCCATCCGATGTCGACCCGTTCGATGTCGACCCGATATCGACCCATCTTGCCCGATGCGGACCGTGCCGGTCATCCTCTACGGCGATGTCGCTCCGCGTCCTCATCGTTCCGGACAAATTCAAAGGCACCCTGACCGCCGCCGCCGCCGCCAACGCCATCGCCGACGGCTGGCGACGCGTTCGCCCTGACGACGCCCTCACCCTGCTGCCCATGAGCGATGGAGGAGATGGATTCGGTTCGGTCTTGGCGGATCGACTGCACGCCGAATCTCGGACCGTGGACACGGTCGATGCGGCCCACCGCCCGATCCGGTCGCATTGGTGGTACGATGCCGGCTCCGGTCGCGCCTTGATCGAATCGGCGGCCATCATCGGACTGGCAACTCTGCCCGCCGGTCGCTTCCACCCCTTCGATCTCGACACCACCGGGCTGGCCGCCGCCTTGAAATCGGCGCAGGAGGCCGGAGCCCGCGAGGTGCTCCTGGGCATCGGCGGCAGCGCCACCAACGACGCCGGATTCGGTCTGGCCCGGGCGATGGGATGGCGATTCGAAGACGCCTCCGGCCAACCCCTCGATCGCTGGACCCACCTCGACCGCCTGCACCGCTGCATCCCCCCTGCCCGCCGGTTTCCGCTGCCCATCACCGTGGCCGTGGATGTCGACAACCCGCTTCTCGGTGAGCGCGGTTGCAGCCGGGTCTACGGCCCGCAGAAGGGGCTTCGCCCGGAGGATCTCCCCACCGCCGATGCCGCTCTGGGCCGATTGGCCGAGGTGATGGCATCAGCAACCGGACGGAGCCTCGAGGCGGTTCCGGGAACCGGGGCCGCGGGGGGGCTGGGCTTCGGGCTGCTGGGATTCCTGGGAGCCACCTTGGAATCGGGATTCGCGATCGTCGCGCGCCACACCGATCTGGCGGCGCACATCGCGAGGGCCGATCTGGTGCTCACCGGCGAGGGGTCCATCGACCGTCAGACCTTCATGGGCAAGGGCACCGGCCAAATCGCCCTGCTGTGCCGTGAACGTGCCAAACCCTGCTGGGGCTTGGCCGGGATCGTCGAGCCTCCCGCGAACAACTCGACGACACCTCCGCTGTTCCAACGCCTGAGCGCCATCACCCCGACCCTGACCGATCCCACCCAAGCCAAGGCGGATGCCGCCCGGTGGCTGGGTATCGTCGCAGAACACCTCGCAAGCGATCTCCGTTGACCCATCACCCCTCGTGACCGACGAGCTCATGGATGGCGGATCGACCGTCCGGGCTCCGATCCATCCGCGTGATAATTTTCACCTGCTGGACCGACGTGGGACTTGAAATGTCCCTCGCGATCAAGGATTCTCAATCCACTGGAACGCGGGCGTAGCTCAGCGGTAGAGTACTAGTCTTCCAAACTAGTTGTCACGGGTTCGAATCCCGTCGCCCGCTCCACCTTCCTGTTTCAAAACAACGGGTTCGAACAAAATCCATGGTTTCCCCGGCCCCGTGACGCGACCATTGCCGCGTGATTCCGGATAGGATTTCATCAGGCCTGTGAATTCCGTCTGCCAATCCCTGCTTGCCGACATCGTCCGCATCGGGAAATCACCGACAGAAGACCCCGCCGCCGTCATCCGCTCACTGCATGTGCGGATAATGGACTATGCGGATTCACTGATCCCGAAGTCCCAGGGGAGAAAACTCCTCGAGGACTACGAGGAGGCCATGAACCAACTCACCGAGTTGGCCGACGACCTCGATGAGGTGTGCGACACACTCGAAACGGCCGAAGACGACGACTCGCGGGAAGAGGCGCTCGAAAACGCCCTGGAGCTCCTGACGGAGCTGGGCGCATCGCTTCAGGAGTTGGAACCCCTCGCCCAATACATCGCCACGACCCCCGATGAGGTCGAGGCGCGCTGGGGACGTGAGCTGGCCCGGTTGGGCACCCTGCCGAAGGCGCAGCGCCAGAAAATCCTGGATACCATCCTCGACCAGACACGGACCGCCAAGGAGACCGCGCTCGTCCTCGATCTCGTCGAAGAGGCGCTTCGCAACAAGGGTTCCTGACGGAAGCACCAAAGCCGGGGCCCTGGGGCGACCCGACAATCGGCCCTGCAGACCCAGCCGCTCGCCCGGGTCGGTTCCGGCCCCGCCTCAAGGCACTCTCAAGCGATAGAGCCGACCGGCCTGAAGTGGGCCCGGGAGGTTAACGGAAACGGGGGTGTTGAAACCCGCGGTCGGGATATCGGCCACCCCGGCCACCGCAGTCCACAGGCCACCGACGGTGTCGGTCTGCTCCAAGCGACACGACACCCCGGGAGGCCCGGCGACCACGATGACCACGGTGGTACCGCCTTGCACCTGCAAGGCCATGCGCGGAGAGGCTTCCACCACCACGGTGAAGCTCGTGTTCACCGTCGCCGTCCCATCCGTCACCGCGACCGTCACCTGATTCGTGCTCGCCGCCTGCGCCTCGGTCGGAGTCCAAGACAAGGCCCCGTTGGTGCTCACGGTCATGCCCACCGGGCCCGTGACCAGACGATAGCCCAGCGGTTGCGGCGGCAGGTCGGTGTCCGTGGCTCTCAAGGTCAGCACCACGGATCCGGGCAGTTTCACCGTGCGTGGGCTCACGCCGTCGAAGGCCGGGGCCGCATTGACTTCACGCACCACGATCTCGATGGCGTTGGTGGCACTCAAGACGGGCTGTCCATCGTCGCTCACCCTTACCAGGACCACATTGGTGCTCGGTCCCTGAGCCTCGGTCGGGCGCCAACTGAGCAAGCCGTTGGTGCCGACCGTCAGCCCCTCCGGTCCTTGGATGAGGCCATAGGTCAAACGCTGGGCCGGCACATCGTCATCGGTCGCCGTCAGCGTGAAGGTGATCAGGCTCCCCTCGCTCACCCGCCGATTGCTCACCACGGTGAACACCGGAGCCGCATTCGCGAGCCGCACCGTGACCGCGAATTCCCGGATGGCGGTGGCCACCCCATCGCTCACCGAAACCTGCACCGAAACCCGGCCTGCTTGAGCCCGGGTCGGCACCCATCGCAACACCCCCTGCTCGTCCACGGCCATGCCGGCTGGGCCACTCACCACCCGGTACACCAAGGGTTGCGCGGGAAGGTCCGCATCCGTCGCCGCCAGGCGGATCACCAACTCGCTCAGCGTATCCACCGAGGTATCCGCCACCGGGGCCAGCACCGGAGACTGATTGACCTCGCGCACCGCGATCTCGATGGCATTGGTGGCACTGAGCGCCGGCTGCCCGTCGTCGGTCACGCGCACCAGCACCACGTTGGTGGCCGGTCCCTGAGCCTCGGTCGGACGCCAGTTCACAACACCATTGCTGGTGATGGTCAGGCCCACGGGAGCCTGTGCCAGGCTGTAGACCAGGCGTTGAGCCGGCAGATCCGCATCGATGGCTCCCACGGTGAAGCTGAGGAGGCTCCCTTCATTGACCCGCCGAGTGCCCAACGGTGTCGGCACCGGCGGCTGATTCACTTCGACAACGGCCAGCACAACCCCGTTGGTCACACTGGACTCGCCATCACTCACGGCGATCTTGAGAGCCACGCTCGAACCACCGAGCGATTCATCGGGAGTCCAAGCGAACACCCCGTTGGTGAGCACCGCCCCGGCAGGGCCTTCCAGCAGGCGATAGGTCAGGCTCTGGGCGGGCAGGTCGGAGTCGGTTCCGGGAATCACCCACACGAACGGAGTGGACTCGGGAACATCGCGCGACGTCGGCAGCGCCAACGACGGCGGAGTGGGCACCTCGCGCACCATGACGGTAAAGGCGTTGGTGACGCTCTGGAAACCATCACCCGCGGAGATCCTCACCACGTTCGTGCTCGGCCCCTGCGCCTCGGTGGGCGTCCACACGAATTGGGTTCCCACGATGCGGGCCCCCACAGGCCCCGCCACGAGCCTCAGACTCAGCGTCTGGGCCGGCAGGTCATCGTCGGCAACTCCGATCGACTGCGCATATTCGGACAACTCGGCAATCACCGCATTGGTCAGGCCCCGGAACACCGGAGCAGTGTTCGACTCCTGCACCACCAGAGTGAACGTATTGGTCTCCGCCGTGACGCCATCACTCACGGCGACACGGATCAGATTGGTGCTGGGCCCCTGGGCTTCCGTCGGAGTCCACCGGAACACGGTGCCCTCGACGACCGAACCCGGGGGGCCCGAAACCCAACGCAGCGTCAGCGCCGATTCTGGAAGCACCGGATGGGTAGCCCGCAACACCTGCTGGTAGGGTGATCCCTCCGTAATGACGCCGCTGGAAAGCCCCACGAACGACGGTGCGCCAGTGGACCGTGTCACCACCACACTGAAGCGGTTGGTCACACTCGACACCCCGTCGCTCACGGCCACGGCCACCGAGTAGGTCGTGTTGGAGGACACCGCACCGGGAACCCACGCGAACACCCCGTTGGTCACTCCGGAACCCGCCGGGCCATCCACCCACCGGAAGGTCAGCGGTTGAAGGGGAATATCGGAATCGGATCCCACCAACCGCAGGGCATAGGGAACCCGTTCGGTAATCACCACATCTCCGAGACCCACGAAACTGGGGAGCTGGTTGTCCTCCAGGACGGTGAGCGTGAACGCGACATTGCCCTCGAACTCGCCATCGGTCACAGCGATCCGAACCGGGTTCACCGACGGTCCCTGCCGCTCGGAGGGCGTCCAGGTGAATCGTCCCGACTCGGTGAGTTGAGCGCCATCCGGACCTTCGAGCAGAAGGTAGCGCAGCGGCTGAACGGGCCGATCGGTGTCTTCAGCCCGCAATTGGAGGCCATAAGCACCGCCCTCGAGGATGCTGGGACTGGTCAACTGGGGCAAAACAGGGGGGGTGTTGATCTCGGTGACCGTGATCCGGAACTCGTTGGTCGACGCCAAGCGGCCAT
>JACCEE012248581.1_pt1 | contig 26889 bp, 47 predicted proteins | sample 7449931 | NCBI WGS metagenome assembly JACCEE01 (sample SAMN15323457, study PRJNA562643) | freshwater metagenome | isolation source: river surface water | place: USA:Blue River Watershed | collected 2017-08-19 | reverse complement strand
GGTACGCAACAATGGGTCTTGATCAATACGCATACGTGGCAACACGAGCTGGTGAACGTGATGAATACTATGAAGCCGAAGGTGACTATGTTGACGGCGAATGGCGCCCACATAAAGCCACAGTAGCCAAGCCGCGTGAGATTGCTTATTGGCGCAAGCATCCTAACCTGCAAGGATGGATGCGTAGACTGTGGGAAAGTCGGGGCAATTCAGGCGAGTTCAACGGCGACGAACTTGAACTAACATACGATGACCTTGACGAGCTTGAACGTGCAGTAACACACGGTCAGCTTCCGGGTACAACTGGTTTCTTTTTTGGCAACAATGCTGACGAACACTATCGAGAACATGACCTTGAGTTCATCAAGAACGCCAGGGCCGAACTGTTCTTTGGACTAAAAGTGTTTTATAACTCCTCGTGGTGAAAGATTAAATATGACAGTAGATTACAGTGATTCAAGGTTCGACGGAGCAATGGCAGCAGGATGGATTAGAGATTTAGAGAGCTCCGACAGTCGTATCCACAAAGAAACAGTGATTGAAAAGGCATTGTTGGCCGCCAAGCTTGGCAGTGCTGACGCACAGTGCTTTCTTTTCAACTGCTACCAGGCATACAATCCGTTCTTTGTGTTTGGCGTGCGTCAGGTAGCTGAAACCCAAGGCCTCACTGGTCGTGCTAATCCATGGACTCAGTTTTGGGCCCTGCTTGAAGATCTGCGTACTCGTGGTATCACTGGCAACCGTGCTCGCGAAGCAATTCAAAACATCAGTGAACAGTTTGACTCAGAAGAGTGGAACGGTCTTGCTCGTCGCGTGATCATCAAAGATCTGCGTTGTGGCATCTCTGAAAAAACACTGAACAAGGTGCTGGGCAAAACTGAGTGGAAGATCCCTGTGTTTACTTGCCAGCTGGCACAAGACAGTTCGGACCAACAGCAAAAACTCCGTGGCATCAAGCGTCTTGAAGTCAAGCTGGATGGTGTACGTGTGCTGGCTGTGGTACAAGGTGCCACGGTTACATTGTACAGCCGCAACGGCAAGGTGTTTGAAAACTTCCCGCAGATTGCCGAACACATTGAACAATACCGCAAAGCATTCCAATATGGCCGTGGCACAGGTGGCCGCTTTGTTCTGGATGGCGAGATCGTAGGCGAAAGCTTTCAAAAGCTCATGAAGCAAGCACACCGCAAATCAGATGCCAAAACCGCAGGCATGGTATATCATGTGTTTGATATTTTGCCCTTGGACGCACTGGAAGAAGGGCACTGGAATGTAAAACAGTCCCAACGCCTGGAATGGCTCGACAGTGCCAAATCTGTTTTGCCCGAGGATGGTTGTGTTCAGATCATGCCGGGCATGAATGTGGACTTAAACACTGCTGAAGGCCATGACATCATGCGCCGTTTTGCTGAAGCAAGTGTGGAGCAAGGCTACGAAGGCATCATGATCAAAGAGCTTGACGCTCCGTATCAGTGCAAGCGTAGCGACTTTTGGATGAAATGGAAGCCTACGATCACGGTTGATTTGACCATTGTGGGTTTTGAAGAAGGTACTGGTCGCAATGAGGGACGACTTGGTGCTATAATTTACGAAGGAGTTGACAATGAGCGAACTATTCGTGTTAATGTTGGTACTGGTTTTAGTGATAGCGATCGTGATGAGTTTTGGGCCGCACGGGATCGACTACTTGGTGTCGTGGGCGAAATCGAAGCTGACGCAGTTACGCAAAACCAAGACGGATCATACAGTCTAAGGTTCCCCCGCCATAAACGATTCCGTGGTTTTGAACCTGGAGAAAAACTGTGAAAATTGGACTGAGTCTCAGTCGCTGTGTGCGCGACATTGTAGAAGGCCGCGTAGATATTCATGATGTGTTGGTACTGATCACCCGCACAGATTTTGATCCCACTGTTGAAGAACAGTGGAAATCTATTTGGCTTGGTTACACTCAAATGAGGCCCGAATGGGACGGGTTAGCAGAAGATGATGTAAAATCTGCGGTTATAGAACTGTGGGAAACTGGTCGTATCCATCAACCTCGCAAGTTTGGTGCATATCCTCGACGGCGACCTGAGTTCTGGCTAGAAACTGTGTTGCCTGATTCGGAACTAGAACACAACCCAGCAGCCAAAGAAGCGTGGGATCGTTTTCAGGTTATTTCAGGCCTGACTAACGTAAAACTTGATCGAGATTACTCATGAGTCACCCGCCCAACAAGTTCCGCCCTAGTTCAAGCATGGACACCAAGAGTGTCATGAAGCAACGTTTGAAGTATGGACACAGTGACAACTACAACTGGCAAAGTCGGGTAGAGTGGTATCCTGCTGGATATAAACTAAACAAGAAAACTATTGCCCGGCAATTCAGCAATCTACATTATCTCGCTTGCCATGCGCCCGAGCGTGTGACCAAACGTTGGCAGCGAGCCTACAACAATTTCTACCGAGCACACTTTGGCGCATACAAAGGCGCAAGTATGCGATATCTAAACACTTGGTCCGGCCATAGCTGGTTATGAAAAAGACATACTACATCAAACAAGGTCGTCGTTATGTTCCTGTAGCGGAGTACGACCAAGACCTTATGAGTAGCTTCCCCAAAGGCACTCACATTGTTATGAGCTACCCGGGTGGGCAAAGCACTCGCTACAATATCGAGCCTGCTTATGCGCCAATGATTGCCGCTGGCCGTGTTGCTGAAGATGCTATTTGCAAAGCCATTTATGACGAGAGTGAAGCTCGTCCCAAAGAACGTCCTGTTACCCCGCGGCAAAAAGCCGCCTGGGAAGAAATGAAGGCAGCATTTGGTGACGAGTTGTTTAGCATACAATTTAGCAGCACTCGGGACCTTGCTGAAGCAGGAATTCAAGCCATGCAAGCAGAAGCGGATAAACTATTACAACACCCAGCAGTTCGTGACGCTTACGAGCAGTTCCAACTGGTGTGTAAACTAACTAAGGAAAAACAAAATGGCAACAACTCGTAAAAAGAAAGATTCAGGCACCTTGTCTGGGTTACCAAAAGATTATCCCTATGTAACCATTGGTACGCATCTCACAGTAACTGAATATGAGGACGGTCGCACCGAACTAGTGTGGGATGACGAAGTACTGTTGCGAGAAGTGCAAGATGCTATCAAGGCACACGAAGCTGCTGAACTGGTAGGCAGCATTGCTTTGGGCAACAAACCTTCGACACGAACACGAGTAAAGAAAAATGTCTGATACACCCAACACTGCAACTGGTCACACCAACAAAGAACTGATCGAACGGCTAAAGTTTACCCCCAGGACCTACAAGATCGAACTCTGGGGCTATGGCGGCGAATATGTCATGGGCACTGTGGATCGCAAGGTCTACGATTACTTCCGCGAACACCGACTCAGTGTACCGGACTGCGCCTGGGGCAGTGATGATCCTGTGAACTACGAGGATCTGCCCGAAGACATGATGCCTTTTGTTCCCGGTTGTTATTATGACTGCGACGACATAGGCCATGTCAATGGCGTGGACAGAAACTCAGGTACTCTACAAATCACCGACGAAAACGGCACAGTAGTGTATCAACGAGACCTCAGCGATTTAGATGGTTGTGATGTACAACTCAGTACTTGCGACGAAGTTTGGATTGACAGCCAACCCCCAGGTACCGTGGTGTATTTTGGTTATACGTCTGACAAAGGCAGTTTCTTTGAAGCTGATATTGAACTGCGTGAGCCGTTCGATCCTGAAAAACTCTTGATCAACATTTCAGAGTTTGACAACAACGAAATTGTTGTGGGTGTGGAATACGACGGTGAAGAACTGGACAACTACGGTGGCAATACCAACGGCAAAGGCTCAGACCATGCGTTTTATATTGCTGGATCCAACCAAGGATCGGGCTACGAACGCTATCGCGACATGGACGACATCAAGTACCGACTAACCGATTGGTTTACTGCTGATGTTACGCCTGTGCGCCAAGGCAAGTATGAAGTAGAAACCGATACGGGCCATCAGTATCAAGCAGAGTTCAACGGCATTTATTGGCACAATGACTGGACTCCAGACGAAGTATTGGCAGTGGTGCGCTGGCGCGGTATTGCCTATGACCCCGACGAACACTTTGTTCGGGAAGAATTAGACAATATTGTTCTAGAATTTGCTTGACTTGTTCTATAGTTTTTAGTAAACTAGTCTTTGCATAGTGTCGGGCCTGGCCAGGATATTATGGTTGCTGAGTGGAGGCCGGGGGTAATTGCCCGGCTTGTGCCGTGGCTCATCAGCGTAATTCCATGAGGTGCGACACTGTCCTAGACGCAAGTCAAAACCCGGCTGATACCCGGGAGTAAGCCCAGTAGGAACCAACAGTGAAAGGACGTTATGTCTGTCAAAATTGAAACCCCTGTCAGCGATGATACGTTGCAGTCCCTTGACTCGCTTAAAACAACGACCGATGCTATGCAACTATACCGCATCGTGGTTGAGTTAGAAAATGCCAAACAATGGTACTCTATCATCCGCGAAGCACAACGAGTCTTTGGACACGGCAAGTGGACCGGACAAAGTCGCGTGAAACGCAAACTAGAAAGCAATTGGGGACGCCGAAAAATCAACGTTTGGTTTGACGTTCCTGATGCTAGCTTTGCCAGCTGGATCAGCGTTAAGCTAGCAGTTAGAGTGGTCAGCGCCACCAATAAATAATCTTATGTTTCTCAGCTACCTAACATTGGCGGTGGCGCTGAGTTTATCAGTTATTGCCGCCTACTATTCAATCGCAGGTCTCACTGCGATTTTCGCCGCTGCGGTAATACCCATTATTGTTATGGGCGGTATTCTCGAAATCGGAAAAGTTGTGGTCACACTATGGCTACACGAATATTGGAGCCGTTGTCGCTGGCTAATGAAGGCATATCTTGTGCCTGCTGTGGCCATACTCATGGTCATTACCAGCATGGGTATCTTTGGTTTCTTGTCAAAGGCACACTCAGATCAAGGCATGATATCCGGAGATGTGCAAGCCAAGATTGCCATCTACGACGAAAAAATCAAAACAGAACGAGACAACATAGATGCTAACCGTAAGGCGCTTAAACAGCTTGACGAAGCAGTGGACCAAGTTATGGGCCGCTCAACAACAGAAACGGGTGCGGAACGTGCGGTGCAAATTCGTCGCAGCCAACAGGCAGAGCGTGGTCGCTTACTCAAAGAGATTGAGCAGAGTCAAAAAAGGATTAGCGCACTTAACGAAGAACGAGCGCCTATTGCAGCTGAAGTACGAAAAGTCGAAGCCGAAGTGGGCCCGGTTAAGTATATTGCCGCCTTGGTCTATGGCGACAATCCTGACGCGAACTTGCTAGAACGTGCTGTACGCTGGGTAATTATCTTATTGGTCAGTGTGTTTGACCCGCTGGCTATCATGATGTTGCTGGCTGCAACAGAAAGTCTAAAGTGGGAAAAGCAACGAGTATTTGAACTGTTGAGACTACGGCCTCAAGAGGATGAAGAGTTTGAAGCTGAATTGAAAAAGAAACGCCAAGTTGCACAAGCGTTAGACACTGGAGGAGATTTGCCTGTGGAAGACACTGTAGTACAAAATTTCAAACAAGATCCGCATCCTGTGGGCTGGATGTTTCCTGCGGAGGTACCGCCACCGGAGCCAGAAAAGAGCATACTAGAACAACATCCTTATCTCACAGCAGGGTTCTCTCACTTTGAAAACTTGCAGCCCATGGTTGCTAAATCTGAAGTGGTGCAAGAATTAGAAAAGCTTGATTTAGAACCGGGTGTTCCAGAGCCCATTGCTGACCATCCAGAGCTACAAGCAGCCATTGCACGAGCATTGGACAGTGGCGAGTTGACTCTGTCCGGTGCAACTATTCCGGATGTTGAACGTCCTGGAGATTATCTTGAGCCCCCGGAGTATCATGAAGAATCCCCGGCTATGCGAGCAGCAATGACTCAATGGAAACAAGAAAATCCCGATGATACTCTAAAGCATCAACGTACACTGTTTGAGCGCGGTCTAATAGATGAACTACCTTGGGTCAAATACCTGCCCCAAGAGCCAAAATTTGGATTCGGTCCAACGTTCCCCCAGAACCCAAGCAAAGGCGATTCTTGGATCAAAACTGACCAAGTTCCTAACACATTGCATAAATTCAATGGCAATGATTGGATCTCGGTTGACAAGACCCGATCAGACAACTATACTTACGATATGGCCTATATTGATTACTTGATCAGCAAAATCACTAGCGGCGAATACGACCCTGACATGTTGAGCGAAAGTGAACAGGCTCAGGTAGCACAACGTCTTGAATCAAACTCCAACAAATGAACGAAAATAAAAATCTAGATACCTGTAGTTTTTGTGGCAAGCACAAGGACACTGTAACCAAACTCATTGTAGGCGACAGTGTTGCTATTTGTAACGAGTGTGTAGACTTATGTCAAACACTGTTGGTTGATCAACCTGTGACCGTTGATCCTGCACAACCCAGTCTTGATCCAAGAGAAATTCGCAAACATCTTGATCAGTATGTGATTGGGCAAGACAATGCCAAGATGGTGTTGAGCGTGGCTATTGCCAACCACTACAAGCGTATCAGCAACAAAGACAAAAATACTGAGATTGAAAAAGCCAACATTCTCATGCTTGGCCCCACTGGTTCAGGCAAAACATTGCTGGCTCGCACAGTGGCACGTTACCTTGATGTGCCTTTTGTGATTGCAGATGCTACTAGCCTCACAGAAGCAGGTTATGTAGGTGATGACGTAGAAAGCTTGATCAGCAGATTGTATGCAGCGTCAGGCTATGACTTAGAAAAAACACAGCGTGGTATTGTGTTTGTGGACGAAATTGACAAGATCAGTCGCAAGAGTGAAAGCACATCGATTACCCGTGACGTGTCAGGCGAAGGCGTGCAGCAAGCTTTGCTGAAACTGGTAGAAGGCACCAAGTGCCGTATCGTGCCGCAAGGTGGACGCAAGCATCCGTCTGGCGACACTGTGGAAATTGACACTCGTGATATCCTGTTTATTGCAGGCGGTGCGTTTGTGGGACTGGACAATATTGTAAAGAACCGCATCAAAGGCACCAGCATTGGCTTCGCTGCCAATGTAGTGTCAGATGCCAAGGGTCAGCTGGATCAAACCACACCCGATGATCTAGTGCGTTTTGGGTTGATTCCTGAGTTTGTGGGACGTTTCCCCAGCTGGGTAGCACTGAACGAACTGGATAAGAAGGACCTGGTTCGTATTCTCAAAGATGTCAAGCACAGCTATGTGAGCCAATATCAATGGTTGTTCCGTCAAGACGAAGTTGAGCTTGAATTTACACCCGACAGCTTGGACTTGATTGCCGAACGCACAATCAAGAACAAAACTGGTGCCCGGGGCTTGCATTCTGAACTTGAGCGTGTGTTATTGCCACACATGTACAACCTAGCTCGTTATCGCAGTGATGGTATTAAACACCTAGATATTGATCAAAACTTGGTAAATAGTCCTAAAGAACTTTGACCTATGGAAAAATTACACGGAAGATCAGTACTAGTACAAGATGGAAACGTAGACCGCGCTCTGCGTAAATTCAAAAAGAAAATTGCAGCTTCGGGCTTGCTGAACGATCTGCGCGATCGTGAGCACTATGTCAAGCCCACTACAGCTCGCAAGCTCAAAGCATCAGCTGCCAAACAGCGTTGGCGTAAGAAGCTTCGCGAACAAGAGCTGCCGCGCAAAATGTACTGATGTACATCGAATTTAGTCTACCAAAAAATGTCGGTGATCGAGCTGTCGCTTTTGTAAACCAGCAGCTCAACAAGAATTTGCATGAGTGGGCAGACAAATACGGTATAGCCTACAACAAAAAGATTCACAAATACACAGTTCGGATAACGTTTGACAACGACCAACACTATTCGTTGTTTGCTATGACTTGGTTGCCTAAATACGACTATTTGCTCGAATACCGTTTTGTAGAACCAATGCGTCGTGTATAATAAATAACAATGTAGCGCCGATGGTCGGGCTACATTAATGTCATACTTGCTTTAAAAGGAGATTAACATGACAAAAACTCTCACTCTTCGTAGTTTCGATATCCCCCAACTGCACAAGTTTGGAATTGGCTTTGATTCAATGTTTGATGAACTCATGCGAGTAACATCGCAGCAAAGCAACTCTAACTATCCTCCACACAACGTAATCAAAACTGGTGAAAACACAGTTACGATCGAAGTGGCCGTGGCCGGATTTGCAGAAGGCGAAATCGACATCAATTTAGACAAACGTGTGTTGTCTATCACTGGTGCTCGCAAAACCGAAGAAGATGCTGCCCACGAATACCTGCATCGTGGAATCAGCAGCCGTGACTTCCGTCACACATTTACACTAGCTGAGCACGTCGAAGTCAAGAGTGCTAGTATTCGCAATGGCATTTTGAGCGTGTATTTGGAACGTGAAGTTCCTGAAGAAGCCAAGCCTAAGGCTATTGCTATCACCTATCAAAACTGATATAATAGTGTAAATACAGTGGCAGGGCATCCTGCCACTGCTGAAACAATTTTTAACAAGCCTTGCAGGAGCAAAAATGGCACAATCTGAAACTAGTTCACGAACCAAGATTAACGAGGCGGTAAAAGAGCCTCCAATGTTCAAAGTGATCTATCTAAACGATAACCAAACTACCATGGAGTTTGTGATTGACAGCTTGGTAGAGTTTTTCAATTACAACGAAGAAACTGCGTTTACTATTACACAAGACATTCACGAAGCTGGATCAGCTGTGGTTGCAGTTCTGCCCTATGAAATTGCTGAGCAAAAAGGCATCGAGGTCACAGTCAGTGCTCGTGCCCAAAGCTATCCTTTGCAAATCAAGCTTGAACCTGATTCGGTTCAGTAATCAATTACAATGCGTCGGGGGTGATATACGTACTGCTGGTACGGTGAATCACCTCTACCTCTACAGTTGTTGACATATCTGATACCGTTGCGGATTTGATCCACACCCCCGTGATAGTGCCCAAAGCACCATGTGTGGATTTTTTCTTTGTAATCAACATCCAGCACTTGATTCATGTATCTGTTGCCCATGGTGTTGAACTTCAAGTGTCCCTCTAGCGCAATATCATGTTCAATTAGCTCTGCTTCAGGCACAGTGTGAGTAACAATTACAATTCGTTCTACTTCGGGGTGGGTCTGTAGGCGTTTGACTGAGTTTATTAGATACATGGTGTCATTGGTGGCCATTTTGGCAATGGCCTTGACTGCGTCGTTGGTCAAGTTAAATTTTTCCTGGTACCACTCAGCTGAACTCGGTCCGTCTACGCTTAGGTCAAAATCAAACCCCCACCACCCGTTGGTGCCCAATATAGCTACACCATCTACTACAACCACGTTGTCTTGCAAGTAAACCACGTTGGGTATTTTGTTGATCTTGCTCACAAGGTCAGCATAGCTATATCCCAGGTTATGTAGATATGGCTGGTGCTCGTCGTTGCCATCAATGTAGAACACTGCCTGGTATGCTTTGCCAAGTCGACGCAACGTGTCTACTACTTGAGCACGATCAGAGCTAACATCACCAGCAACAACGCACACAGGGCTAGTGGCCATGTCTTCCCAATTATTGGTTTCCCAAGTATCGGTGTGTAAATCAGAAATTAAGTCAAACGTAAAACTCATCATACATATTTAAAAGGATTTGATATGCACATTATATTTGGAGACACCGCTCAACAATTACCTGACAGTTATACTGTACTGGAACTTGACACTGTGCGCAGACCTCCTGACATGCTGCCGGTCACTGCATATTGCTTGGTAGAAAAGATACCTTTGCAAGAGTTTCCGCTGGTTGCACACTATCAAGATTTGCATCACAACGTAATCAAATACTTCAAACAGCGAGAGTGGGAATACTGTGAGCAAGCAATCACTGAAACACTCAGGGGCAAGTGGGCAGGCGAACTTGATAGTTTTTATGATAACTTGTTGGAACGCATCAAAGAGTTCAAAGAAAACCCGCCACCTGAGATCTGGGACGGCACCTTGGTAAAAACCGGTAAATAAGATTTTACCGGGGAACAGCTTTGAGAACTGCAAGAATAATGCCTGTGGGCGCACACCGCATTGGTAATGCCTGCCTAACACTACAATTTGATCATTACCTACAACCGTTTGACAAAACGTACATTATCTCTCCACTCAATGGTGAACGTTTAGATGCAGTGTTCCGCAAGTACGGCATTGACACCAGCACGTTTGTTTATCTCACTGATCAAGAAGTTGTGGACCAAAGACCGCAGGTAAACAACTGGAACCTGCCCGGTGACTATCGAGGGCAGTGGTTGTTTCAACAGGCTATAAAGTTGGCCATGATCGACATCTTAGACTATGACCTTTTGTTCTTGCACGATGCTGACACTTTCTGCACACAGCCCTACAATTATTTCAAAGAGGGAAGATTACAACTATGGAATCTTCCCAACACTAGTCATGCTCCGGGTTACTATGAGGGATTCCGTGCTATAACAGGGCTAGAGCGTCAAACCCCGCATTGCTTTGTGTGCGACATGATGCCCGTACTCAAAACAAACTGGGACAGCTTAAAGCGCATAACAGAACAACGTCATGCCATGGATCCGTTTGACGCCATGATTGAATACACCCCCTGGGACTATGTGGCCAATGTAAAATGGTTCAGTGAATACGAAGTATTGGGCAACTGGGCGTTGGCACAAAGCGATGCAGTTGATCTAGTAGAACAACGTCGTTTTGAATTTAAAAAATTAGAACAAGCAACACACAACGAATTCCCCCAAGGGTTCAACGTTGTCAGCGATAAAAATCCACAGATGAACATGTTGAGTTTTGACTTTGCTGCTGATGTAGTCAATAACTACGAAGCAGTTTTTGAACGTTTTAAAACTCTGCGTTGACTGACTAGAATTTTGGCGCTGTACCGATACCCACGATAAATTATAGTATCATGGTCGCAAAGACTGTCTAAATGATTGTATAATCTATCTAAAGGAAAATCACACATGGAAAAAATTGGTTTTATTGGTATCGGTAAGCTTGGCCTTGACTGCGCTGAAGTCATGGCAGAGAAGCACGAAGTTCGTGGTTATGATATCTACCCACGCAAAAGCGACTCAGTAAAGGTCTGCGACATTGACGAACTAGTCAACGAAAGCGACTGGATTTTTATTGCTGTACCAACACCACACGCTGAAGGGTACGACGGATCTGTGCCCTCGAGCCACATGGAACCCCGAGACTTTGGTCACGACGCTGTAATCGACGCAATCACCAAAGTCAATCAACATGCAAAGACCAGCAAAAAGGTTGTGTTAATCTCCACAGTTCTACCCGGTACTACTCGTGCCAAGTTTGTGCCATTGTTGGACAACAAGCATCAGTTCTTGTACAACCCTTACCTCATTGCCATGGGTTCAGTGAAGTGGGACATGGCCAATCCTGAGATGGTTATTATCGGTACCGAAGATGGCGATCTTACCGGTGTTGCCGGTGAGCTGATTGAACTGTACAAGACCATCATGAACAACGACCCACGCTATGAAATTGGCACCTGGGACGAGTGCGAAGCTATCAAGATCTTCTACAACACCTACATCAGTGCCAAGGTTGGTATTGTCAACATGATCCAAGACTTCGCTATGAAGATTGGCAACATCAACGTTGACGTTGTTACCAATGCATTAGCACGTAGCACTATGCGCTTGCAAGGGCCCAAGTACATGACCGCAGGCATGGGCGATGCAGGTGCTTGCCACCCACGCGACAACATTGCTCTGCGTTGGTTGGCTGAGCACTATGATGTAGGCTATGATTTGTTTGACACTATCATGCATGCTCGCGAAATCCAGGCCAAGAACTTGGCACTGTTCTTGGTTGAACAGAGCCGGGCCACAGGACTGCCGATTGTCATTCACGGCAAAGCCTACAAGCCCGACGTTGAATACTGTATCGGCAGCTATTCAACATTAGTTGGTCACTATGTCAAAGAAGCCGGCATGCCTGTTGTGTATGTTGATCCGCTGGCGGACAACATGGAAGAAGTTGTCAAAGAAGTCAAACATCCTGCTGTGTTCCTGTGGGCACACAACCGCAAGATCACTTATGAGTACACCGGCGAACAGAAAGACACACAAGCCTACTGCGATATTCGACCAGGATCTGTGATAGTTGATCCATGGCGCAAACTGTCCTCAACTCAGGATGTAAAAGTTGTCCACTATGGCAACACCCGCGGTCGTTGAGTATCACATTGAACGGTTCTGGGATGACGAGTTCAAAACCCTGGACTACATCAACGAACCGTTCAACGATCCAGAGACTGTGGCACTATGGCTTAGGCAAGGGTATCACACCAAAATCTGCGGTGACCTTGCTGACATGCGCCACAGATTACCTGCATGGACCGATAGTTTTATCAACATCTATACAGAACGTGGTTGGAAAGACATTGGGCTTGCGTTTTATCGCATGCCCACAGGTACTGTGATGCCAGTGCATTCAGATCTGTACAAGCGTTATATTGAAATATTCAACCTTCAAGGGCGCGAACACACCATTAGACGTGCCCTGTTGCTATTGGAAGACTGGAAACCAGGACACTATCTAGAAGCCAACAGCAAGCCATATGTGAACTGGCGTGCAGGCGACACTGTGGAATGGGTTTACAGCACACCGCACATGGCAGCAAACATTGGTCTAGAAGACCGCTACACATTACAAATCACCGGGCACTTATGATATCAAGTTTTAACGAGTGGGACCCGCTCAAGCGCATTATTGTCGGCGATGCAACCCATGCTAATTGGCCAACAAACGATCCAGTGTTTAAGTTAGAAGGCAAAAAGACCACTTGGAAAGAAACTCCTGTGCCCACAGGCCCTGTGCCGCAGTGGATTATTGATGAGGCCAATGAGGACTTGGATGGTCTAGCAACGACCCTGATGAGCTTAGGCGTAGAAGTTGTACGCCCAGATCCACTCAACTTCCAAGTACACGATGGCATGTACAATTACTGCCCCAGAGATAGATTCATTGTGTATGGCAGTACCATTGTGGATCCTGCTATGATGTATCCCTGTAGAGACATGGAAGCGCAATGCTACATGGACGTACTACAGCAAGCAGACCGCATTATTGAAATGCCTCGCAATGCAGGCATGACGCTGGATGCTGCCAATGTGCTGCGTCTCAACGACAAGATGTTGTTTTTAGAATCAGCATCAGGAAATCGTGCTGCTTATGAATGGTTGTGCGATCAACTGCCCGAAGTTGATATTGAGCTGTGTAATTTCTACGCAGGAGTACACATCGATTCAACCATTGTTGCCCTGCGCGAAGGACTGGTCATGCTCAATGCTGCTAGAGTCAAGCCAGAATCTGTGCCACAAGTGTTCAAAACCTGGGACAAGATTTGGGTGGATGATGTGGTAGCACAAGGATTTCACGAGTATCCTTATGCATCAAAATGGATTGCTATGAACATGCTCAGTGTGGACCCACATACAGTTATTGTGGACCGACACCAAGCAGATCTAATCCGTACACTGGAACGCTGGAATTTCACAGTGATTCCGTGGGAATTACGCCACAGTCGTACGCTGGGCGGTGGATTTCACTGTGTGACTTTGGATTTACTCAGGAAAGCTAACTAAAGTAGTACCCGACTCGTCAACAATCTTCATGCCAATAATGTACGGGATTGGCTTGCAAATTTCTAACCATTGTTGTGCGGCCTCTAATGTTTGCCATGTAGCATTGCAAACTTCCGCTGAGTCCTCAAGAGTACGAATATAGCAGTTTGGACCAAAAGTATTGCTGACCAACCCTGCATCTACAAGTTCTTTGAATTTGGCTGCTCTTTCGGGGTTTTGTATGTAAGACTGGCGATCGTTGCGATATTCTTCTGGGCGCTCCCAGCCAAGATGCCAATTGATAATTAGTGAGTACATAATAAGTTTACCTCTTGACATATTTATCGAATTGTTGTACAATACAAATATGAATACACCTCGTTTTGGCTTTTGTTGCAAGTGGCTCAATGACCCCAGTGAAACTGGCGGCATGAAAGTCAATGCAAAGGACCGTGATATCAACGGACGTTCAACTACCATGCGCTGGCTGCGTGAGCATGCTGACGAAGCCGAACAACGGCAGTGGGATATTATGAACCACAATGCTCGTGCTGCCCTGATGATGGTGGAGCGTGTGGGTGCCATGGCTCCTGAGCGGCGCATGGTGCGACTGGGTAGCGAAATGCTACAAGGCTACACCGAACCCTCATGGATTGATTGGTGGCAACGTGCTGAAATTCAAGATCATTGCGAACGAATCTTTGCGCCAGTGGGTGATGCTGCTCGGCGTCTTGGTGTCCGACTGTCCTTTCATCCAGGACAATTTTGTGTGCTGGCCAGCGAATCGGATGAGATCGTTCAACGATCGATTCTTGAATTTGAATATCATGCCGATATGGCGCGATGGATGGGTTATGGCCAAAGTTGGCACGATCACGGGTTCAAAATCAATGTTCACTTATCGGGCAAAGGCGGTGCTGAAAAGTTTCTGCGTACCTTGCAGAAACTTAGCCCAGAGGCACGAAATCTCATAACTATCGAAAACGACGAGGTATCTAATGGGCTTGATTCTACTTTGCTTGTGGGCCAGCATGTGGCTCTTGTGTTGGACGTTCATCACCATTGGGTCAAAACAGGTGAATACATTGACCCCAAGGACGATCGAGTTCAGCGGGTTATTGAGTCTTGGCGCGGCGTCCGCCCTGCTATGCACTTCTCTACTAGCCGCGAAGATCTTCTGGTCGGTCATGATAGCAGAACTAGACCTGACCTTGATGCTCTTATTGCTGGAGGTTATAAAAAGCAGCAACTCCGTGCTCACAGCGACTTCTGTTGGAACCATGCTGTGAACGAGTGGGTGCTGGGCTTCGCAGATCAGTTTGACATACAAGTCGAAGCCAAAGGCAAGAACTTGGCCACAGACCAGCTACAACAACAATGGTTGGCCAATGCGTAAACTAATCAATGGCATTGTAAACTGGATTCGGGAGGATTGGCAATCAAACCCTGTGCGTTGTGTGCTGGAGATTTTGGCATGGTTTCTCAGCATTGGTTGTAGTTTTACAATGATGCTGACAGTGCCTAATCCACCATTCTTGATCTTGTACCCATTGTTTATTGCCCAATGTGCTATCTTTGCCTGGGCAGCGTGGACAAGGAGAAGTTCAGGGATGTTGGCCAATTATTTGCTGTTGGTCACTATAGATTCAGTGGCATTGGCTAGAATGCTAGTTCAATAAAAAAGCCCCCATCGGGGGCTTTTTCTTTAGGCCTTTTTGGCCCTGGGCTTTTTGGGAGCCGCAGTAATTGCAGCCGGCTTTTTGGCGGCCGGTGCTTTCTTGGCAGCAGGCTTTTTGGCAGCTGACTTCTTAGCAACGGGCTTGACTGGATTGTCGGGGTGAGCGGCCCATTCTTCAGCTGATAGCTTGTGAAGTCCAACACACAGACCAGTTGCACTGCGACCGCAACCACATTGTGCTGGAGCAGGTGTTGCCACAGGTGCCACGGGTGCGGGGGTCTCTACCTTGTAAGGTGCTACGGTTTCTGGAACTCGTGGTGCTTCTGCTTCAGGTGCAGGTTTGCCAGTGAACCAGTTAAAGATTGCTTTTAGCATAGTTTTCTCCTATGCAGTATTTACGAATTAGTGACCGTTCACTAGAAAAAAACGTCGATCTATGTTGCACTGCACAATAAATAATAGTACAATAGAACATAGGACGCTGTATCAGGTCCTATACCGTAAACTCGCTTAAACTTAAAGGAGAAACACATGTTTACAGCAGACGCACTTATCGACACCGTTCAAACCGGTAAAAAGACTTTCGTTAACACTTTTGTTCAAAACGAAACAGCCAAAGACGCAATGATCAAGTTCATTGACGCACAAGCCGACTACACCAAAAAGGCTGCTAAAGTTGGCCTGGACACCATGACCACATTGACACAAGAAGCTGTCAAAGGCATGCAAGACGCTATGAAGTTTGACTACGCCAAATTCGGCGAAGGCGTGATGAAGGCTTACACCGCTACTACCGCTAAAAAGTAATACTCAAGTATTACCTTACACAAGCCCCCGCTGGGGGCTTTTCTTTTGGTTGACCCAAAATGCCCGATTTGCTATAATAACAACATAAAGGAGCAGATCATGGAACGCACACTGTACCGAGTATATGCCCGCAATGAAGATCATGACCGGGTTATCATGCACACTACAGACATGAATGGCATGTACATGGATCGCTTCTATGACTTCGGCGCCATGAGCGTGTTTGATGTTGCCAAGGTCCTGAATGTCTACGACGAAATCAGTCCTCAAATTGAAAGTATTTCTAAGACCGAATTCAAAAAGAAGTTTGGCAAAGTATTTGAGCTGTAAGGAGCCTGCAATGAAAACATACACAATCAAAGGTTATCGCAACGGTGTGTTGATAGCCGAGGAATGTAGTGTCGAAGAATCCGAAGTTCAAGAAGTCGTTGACGAACTTGAGTCCGAAGGTTTTGCTTGCGAAGTAGAGGAGAGCTAAAATGACTCGCATTACTGCCAACGAAGCCCGGGCCCTAGCTGGCCCTACTGTTCAAGAGCGTGTGGATCAAGTGTATCCGCTGATCCGCGAAGCTGCCGAAAAAGGCAAGCGTAGTATTGCACTGCACGATTGGTGGGCCAACGAAGGTTATCGTGGTTCTGTGGAGTATAAGCAGGCATGTAAGATTCTCGAAGGTGATGGCTACACTGTGGAATTCTTCTACGAAGAACGCCAGTTTGTGGACATGTATACTGTGGTAAAATGGTAATACTTGGGTATTACATTTTTTGGTTGACCCAAAATCGCCGATTTGCTATAATATAAGCATAGTAAGGAGAACGAGATGAGCTTTTTCACCCGCGAACAACGATACACAATGCTCTGCGCTATCAAGCGTGGCGCTCGTGAAGGTAGCCCGTTGACTGCTGAAGAAGAACAGTTCATCCAGGACTATGCTTTTGAAAAGTTGACTGAGATCTTGCAAGACCCTGAGATCATGGCTGTGTTCAAGCGTATGAAGGAGCGTTGAAATGACCAAATACTTTCACATCGTCCAAGTCCACCCCGTCTACAACGGTATTCTACAAACTCACAAGGTTATCAGGGAACAAGAGTTTGAGACAAAGCAAATGGCTGACCTGTATATTGAATCATACAATGATGGAACACAAGCCATGTATGAGGGGACACAGGAAGGAATTCCGCGACGAGCAGTCTACCTAGGCTGTGTCAACGATGAAACCGGAGAACTGGTATGACCGCAATTACTAATCTCGTTATCGTTATGATGCCTGTTATCATCATGGGCCTGGCAATCATTGTCAAGGATGGATTCTAAAATGAATGAACGAATTGAAAAACTTGCCTTAGAGGCTGGTAAGTATGCTGATGAAACCCAACCTCGTGGTTCCTATACCCGAGACGGTATGTGGCTTTACGCATATAATGAAAAGTTCGCCGAGTTGATTGTGAAAGAATGTGCTGAACTGTTTGACAAAAATGAAACAGATATTCGAATTCCAGAATATCAAATTCACGATAGCATTATGATCCACTTTGGATTATACTAACATTTCGGAGTTGAAGCATGAAATACGAACATATCCTTTGGTGCAACGAAGACAACCATGATAAGGTCTGGGGTATGATTCGCATATCAGAGGTCAATATCGTCTATACTGACAGCAGAGTCAATACCTACAAGTATGTGACATTCTGGGGGCGTCGTGGCAAGAAACTCCAGACAAAGATCGCCGATGCTTTCTTCATGGATGCAGAACAGCAACGTGATCGGAAGCTCAAGCGTGGCTACAAAATCGTTTCTAAGTCAGAGTTAGATGCTGTCTATCCAGAGTTTGAAGAAGACTTAGAAAAAACAGCGGTATGGGCTATGTTAAGGAGTTAAACAATGAACCTGAGACAATTGCTGACCGAGCGTGTGCTATTTGCTGTCACGCCCGAAGAACTAGAACAACGTTTCCAACTCACCGACGGTGAAGTTCAGGAAATGACTGACTTGGACCTGTTTGAACTCTACGAACAGATTTATTTAGACACTGAGCATAACTAATATATCATGAAACCCATACAATTTCGATTAGAAGCTCCACGAGAGCGCCGACATCGAGCCCTGTTTGATCAGGACTTGCCGTTCCGCGGCCGTGTGGAACGCCCCAAGACTGAATACCGTCGTAAACCCAAACATCGAGGTCGTGATGATAACCTTCACTCCTGAACAAGAACAATATCTGCAACTGGCCCAAAGTCGTGCCTACTACGAAGGCATGCGTGACGGCATCCACCGGTACGCACACTGGCGCGATGGTGTTCAGTATGTGGGCACCACTGGTCGCACACTGAAAGAGGCCCTAGAGGATGTGAATCAAGCCGAATCTGACCTGATGGACCGATACAACGAATTGAACATGCTATGAGTCGCAGTCTAAGCAAACCTTACCAAGCCAGCAACCCTCGTTCAGTGCGTGGTGCTCGCAAGCGTGGCTGGACAGTGGTCCGCTGTGGCCAAGCTGGATTCAAGAATGGCGAAGTGCGACTAAGCTGGATGGGTCTCAACATCTGGGCCGAGTCAGCATGTCGCGGCTATTGGGTCAGCAGTTTTCATCTCGGCGAGTTTGCGTTTGAGGATCCTGTCGATGCCACTGTGTTTGCTATGAAATGGGGCAATCAATGAAACAGGCAATTGCTGTGTTGGCTCTGTTGCCAGCTTTGGTTGGAGCACAACCTGACGCATGTTCCATGAGCTCACGCACTGTGACACAAGGTACCAGTGTACTAGAGCGAGTCAAAGTACTAGACACAACTGTTACAACAGCAAAGTTTGGCTGGCGCGAATGTCACGCCACTGTACGAGCAGAACACGATGGTCGACCCTACGAAGGTCTGGGTCGATTTGCCTGGGCAGATGGCCGGCCTGAATATGAAGCTTGTGCGGCTGCTGTACAACGAGCCAAAGACGCTATTCACGAGCAAGTGGGCGCCATACAAGTGGCCAGTCGCAAGAGCCTGAACTGCAACGACGGTCCCGAAATTGGCACACCACGTGTGGCTACCAAGTATGCCATTGGTTATGTGGGTGAACTACACGAATTCCCTTTGTACGATGCTCGTCGTGGGCGATTTAGCATGCGGGAATATCCGGGCAGCACCTGTTTTCAGTTCATGCACGGGCACAACGAAATCGGTGGCACAATTTGCCAAACCACGGATAATCGTTGGATGGTGGTTGACGTACGACGCCCGGGTCGTGTACAATAACAATGTCTTTAACTCTCTTGGAGTGGTTATGAAACTCGTATCAATTTTGGTCCTAACTGCGATGCTCACAGCATGTGGCACCGTGGGAGGGTTTGTTAGTGGCGCTGGCGATGACCTTCAAAAAGCTGGCAATTGGATTAAGTCTCGTTAAGGAAACATCATGAAACATTTTATTGCTCTGGCTCTAGTGGCAACCTTGGCTGCGTGTAGCAGCTCGCCCAAAGAACAGTATGAACGTCGGGCATACGAAGAAAATCAACGTCGCGAAAAGCAAGTAGAACAGGCCATTGACAAAGCACCCAAGTGGATGACCGAACTGCCCAAATCCAACAGTGCCGTTTATGCCAATGGTACCGCTGTAAGCCCAGACTTCTCCATGGCAGACGAAAAAGCCAAGGTTATTGCGTTTGGCAAAGTCTGTATGGCAGCAGGCGGCGAAGTGGACAAGAACAGCAAGGTTTTCCGCGCTGATGTAGGCGAGCAAAGTGTAGAAAATTCTACCATGGCTATTCGTTCAATGTGTCGCACTGTAGACGTTTCGGGCGCAGAAGTAGTGGAAATCAAGCGTATTGCTGAAGGCAGTCGATTCCGCAGTTATGTGCTGGTAGCACTGCCCACAGGTGCAGCTAACCAAATTCAACAACGTCGGGACCAAATTCGCGCACAGCGGCAGGTACAACAGCAGGCCGATCGTGAGTTCAAGAGCATGGATCAGCAAGGCAAACGCTCTGAATAACGTACCCATAAATAAAAGCGGCTCCCGGGCCGCTTTTTTCTTTTGTAAAACATGGCAGTAGAACTCGACGATCTAGACAAATCTCACTCGCAAGCACTGGCCGATGCCGGCATGTATGTATTCATGGGCGAAGTTGAAACTGACTCTATCAAGCCAGTGATCGAATGGATCTTACACGAAAGCTATGTAAGCAAGCGTAAACGCAAAGAACTACTGTTGATGGTTTGCAGTGAAGGCGGTGATGTAGCTGCTGCCTTTGCACTGATAGATGTAATGCGTAGCAGTCCAATCCCAATTAAAACAGTGGGTCTTGGGCAAATAGCATCAGCAGGATTGTTGATATTTTTAGCAGGTACCCCGGGTCGACGTCTACTCACACCCAACACTAGCATACTCAGCCACCAGTTTTCCTGGGGCAGTGATGGCAAAGCTCACGAACTGTTTGCTACAATGAAAGAGTTTGAGCTTACTCACAAACGCATGCTAGAGCACTATAAAATCTGTACAGGATTAGATGAGGCGGAAATCAAAACTGCTTTACTCCCGCCTCATGATGTTTACTTGTCTGCAGAAGAGGCCCTGGCCTTGAACATCTGCGATGCAATTTCCGAACTAAGTCGTTAAGCTTTTTTCTTACGTCCCAATACTTCAGGATTGAAGTTTGGTTGTGCTGTCTTGGCAGCGCGAGCACCAGGACCTGACAATCTTGGTGCCTTGAGTTGTTGGTCCAGTGTGTCTGCATCTACACCGCCACCGGGCTTGTCCCAGCTACCGCGACGATACTGTGTGAGCTTTTCCAACAACGGGCCTTTTTCAATGTAGTTGCGAATATACAATGCGTTGGGGTCTTTCTTGGTAGCAATATTTTCAATCTTGAGTCGAATAGTCAGTAGACGATTTTTAGGATCGCCACGCTCATGTATGACTACTTCAGGCCAAGTTTTGCTGTCAACGTAGCTGGCTTCAAGATTCACTGTTTGCAGTTTTCTCAGCAAATTGTTGAAACGTAGTATTTTGAATCCACCACGATCAAAGTCCACTAGTTCAACGTTGCGGTCTCCTAGAGTGGCAAAGTGCGTGATACCCTGGGCAATGCTGTTGATAATCCCTGCTTCTTCTTCAGGGTCGGCATTTTTTAGCTCGCGATTGATCTGATCAGCTGCATATTGATAGATCTGTTTGTAGGTTTCTCGTGTGTCTTGTTTGACTCGAGCATCAAAGTTTTTAAGCTTGGGGCTGACGTCAACGTCAAAGTAACTCCACAGTGTTTGCTGTGTTTCGGCATTGCCTCCGCTGACTTGACCAAATTGACTGATGCCCCCAACTTTCAAGCTGGTATTGAGTCTGAGCTTGCGTGGCTGACCTTCTTCGTCTGTAACATATACCCACACATCCGGCTTTTGTTCTTTTTCGCCTGTGACACCGTCGGCCATGACAACAATCTGGTCAGCTCGACCATTGATGTAGAAATAACGACTGTAACGTTCGGCATCGGCACTGTTTACATAACCGGCAGCGCTGGAAAATTCATTGGCCAGCAATGATCTTTTGGCAGGATCCATAAGGTCAGCATAAGGTACGGATTTCAAACGTAGAACAAACGTTACTCGGTCAGCGTGTTTGTTGTCAAAATCTTTTACTTGAACTTCGTATTGATCCTCACCGGTTTTTTGCAAACTGTCCAAGACCTGAGCAATGTCTTCGGGAGTCACGGACCCGATTTCTTCATCGGGCTCACGTTTGGTAAACTTGGCAAACATAGCAGCACCCAAAATACCTTCGGATGTTTCGCCACGATTGGCAATTTTTGCTGATTTTTCTCCACTGGCGCCAGCATAAGAATTGAACATTGGCCCAATGGTGCTGGCGCTGCCAGTGACCAACATCAACTGCCCGGCATTGTTGGAAAACAAATAACCATCGCCCCCTGCACCAACTGAAATAGTGGGCAAGTGCATGATTTCTTCGTTGCTCATGCTATTGACGTCTTGCATGGTCAACGGTGGAGTAGTGTCGAAACCTTCTTGTTTCATTAGTTGTTCTAGGCGTTGCCCAGACAAGCTACCACTCAGCGAGTACTGTGTACCGGGGCCGTATTTGGACTTAGAAATGGTTACTTCATTTAAGATGTTATCGACGATATTGAGTAGATCTCTCATTGTGTTTTCCGGAAGAATATGTTATACTTATCAAACTAATTGGCTTTACATAGGAGAATTTATGCCCAGTTTGATCCCCATGGTTGTTGAACAAACCTCAAAAGGCGAGCGTAGCTATGATATCTACAGTCGTTTGCTGCGAGATCGCATTGTAATGCTGGACACAGATGTCAATGAGCACACTGCTAGTTTGATCGTTGCTCAGTTGCTGTTCTTGGAAGCAGAAGATCCCGACAAAGACATTTCATTCTATATCAACTCACCCGGCGGTTCAGTGTCAGCAGGTCTTGCTATCTATGACACCATGCAGTTTATTCGACCCGATGTGCATACTATTGTGATTGGCCAAGCATGCAGCATGGGCAGTTTCTTGGCACAAGCTGGCGCACCAGGCAAGCGTTTTGTTCTGCCCGAAAGTCGCACAATGATTCACCGTGTGAGCTCTGGTACTCCGGGCACTCGTGGCTCAGTTCACGTGCAAGAACTACAGTTTGAAGATTCAAAACGTGCGTTTGAAGAAAGCCAGCGCATCAACCGGCGACTTACTGAGCTGTATGTACGGCACAACACCGCAGGCAAAACCTATGATGAGTTCTACGAGCTCATGAAGTTTGATACTTTCCTGTCAGCACAAGAAGCAGTAAATATGGGTCTTGCTGACAAGATTGTTGAAAAACGCCAATGACATTGAAGAAGAGTTTTTGTTCTAGCCCGTGGATTCACATGCGCATCACCAATGATGGTGGCATGAACTATTGTCGTTGGTCAGACAAAAACTCTTGTCAAGATCACATATCTCAAATCACGCCAGCTGAATTCTTTCAACAGAAACTAGCACCTTTGCGTAGTATGTTGATCAACGGAGAATCCCCAGATGGTTGCAAAGAATGCTACCTAATGGAACAGCATGGCAAAGTCAGTGGCCGCCAGAAACAACTGCTCAAAGTGGGTGTGCGACTAGATCGTTTTGAAAAATCGTTGGCCAGCAGCCCTTGGACAGGCGTGTTCAGTGATCCTTCTTGCCAACAACTTCCCCAGGACTGGCAGATTGATCTTGGAAATTTTTGTAATTCGGCTTGTGTTTTTTGCGGGCCTGAGTCTAGTTCCCGGCTAGCAGCTGAGTGGCAGCGCATAGGACTGATCAACCAACTACCTCCCAGGCCCTGGACCGAAGATCCTGTGTTGTTGCAACGTTTTATTGACACGCTGAAACAAAGTCCGCATGTTCAATACTTGCATTTTCTAGGTGGCGAAACGCTGATTACGCCTGCGTTCAAGTCTATTCTTACAACATTGATAGATGCTGGATTGCATCGCAATGCAACCATTGGTTTTACTACCAACCTCATGGCCTGGGACGACAGTGTAGCTGAATTGCTGGTTCAATTCAATTCAGTTAACTTGGGAATGAGCATTGAAGCATTTGATTCAGTCAATGAATATGTTCGTTGGCCAGCTGACATGTCCGAGGTACAACACAATCTCGATCGTTGGCTACTATTGGCTCAAAAACATCAATGGTTGTTGCAGTTCAGGACCACACCTACTATACTGTCGATCCCTAGGCTACTGACAGTTTATGAATTTGCCTGGGAACACGGTATTTCCGTAGAAAGTTGTAACTTTTTAAATCATCCAGAGTTCATGCGCCCCAGTGTGCTTCCGTTGGAACTTAGAAAAAATTTAATTTCTGAGATGAAATCCTGGATCCAACTGCGCAAAACAGATCACGAAACTATTGTAAATATTCGTGACCCCAATGTTGCTCGTCAACAGATTGTGCAAGATTTGCAGAGCTATGTGAATTATCTAGAAAACGAAGCTGACGAAAGCCACCGACTGCCGGACTTGGTAGCATTTTTAAAACGCCTAGAAGCCAGTCGTGGCAACAGCATTTTGACGTACTTGCCTGAATATGAAGAACTTTTTCGATCTGCTGGCTACTGATCTTCGCTTGGATATTTGTGTAAACAACAACAAGTATCAAGCAGGTATCCGAGACACCCTGGAGTTTGACGCCGACGACACAGTGATAGTTGACGGTTACGAGGTATTGCCTCGCTATCAATACCTAGCTGAAAATGGTGTGTTGAAAATCAATGAACCATTTTACTGCTGGTACCACCGGGCATCTGGACAGGGCTGGCTGCTGAACCCTTATTAATACCAGTTGTAGAATCGAGAGTTACGAGCTCGATATTTGCCAATTTCAACCATTGTGTCCCAAATTGCTGTGAAAATCTTTTTCATAGAAACCCCCTGGCTTGAACGCGACTAAATTCGCGCTCTAAATGTTCTACGTCTGCGACATCAACAGGGTTATGGCTGCTGATAAATTGATCTAATTGACTTTGATATTGGTTTCCGAACAGCTGGGTAAACCATTCTAAAATAGCGATAATCATTGTGTGATTTCCTTTCTCAGTATTTACCACTAGTGGTTTCTACTGAGTCAAAAGTACTACTCAAGTACTACAAAATTCGGTTGCTCGAAATTTCCCGTTTTGCTATAATATACACATAGACAGCAACAAAGGAGCCCCAAATGTTTGTAGTTTTCCACAAAGATTTCCCGCATCAAGACAAGCGTTACTTCAAAACTGCTGGCGGCGCCAAGCGTAGTGCTACCTGCTCCAATCGTAACGCAGGCAAGGCTGTGTACGAGTCCCTGGAAGAAACGTTTTTCCTGCTGAAGCACCCGGTTAAAACCAAAGTAGTAAAAAATCTGATGACTGGTGCGGATGTTGAAATTGCCGAAGATACCCCGTGGTCGTGCAATCCTGCGTCAGAAACCTACTGGTCAATGTAATACGCAAGTATTACAAAAGAATCTCCTTCCCGGCCGTCAACCAGGACAGCGCAAAGCGTAAGATCTAAGCCCGGGATCATGGTTGACCGAATTTTCCCAATTTGCTATAATAGAAACATAGCGTAACAAAACAGGAGCCCAACATGGCGTACATGAGTCAAGAGCACAAAGCAAAACTGGCACCCACCATCCAGGCTATTTGCAAAAAGTATGGCATCAAAGCCACGCTGAGCGTTCGCAATCACATGAGCCTGGTGCTCACAGTCAAGCAAGGCAACATTGACTTCATTGGCAACTATGCCAAAGTCAACAACAAAAGCACCGACGACTGGGCTGTGAAAAAAGGCAACATCGACGTCAACCCGTACCACTACAAGAACCACTTTGATGGTCGTGCCCGTGACTTCCTGGCCGAAGTGATTCCTGCCATGTACGGCCCGGACTACTTTGACGAGAGCGATATCCAGACTGACTACTTCCACTGCTCGCACTACATTGACGTCAACATTGGTCGTTGGGACCGTCCCTACGCCTTGGAGAAGTGATATGATGTTGTACACTATTAGTTGGACTCAACCCTATACTGATTGGCCCGAACCCGAGCTGAATCTCACTGAGGCTCGTGCTGTATTGGCAAGGATCATGGCACTATGAACCAACGAATTTATGAACTTCGGTGCAAGGCACAAGAGGCTGCGGCTGAGGCTTTTCCTGGTAAGATACCCTTTGACCCGAACCCCAATCCAATATTGTGGGACAGAATTCATCTAAGTTATGAATTGTTCGCCGAATTGATTGTTCAACGAACCTTGGAGATTGTTGAAGCACACACTGAAATTTTTCAAAGTGATGAAGCACGAGCCATGGTTGAGCATATCAAACATTCTGTAAAAACTGATTTTGGAGTTGAACAATGAACGATAGATTTTGGGAACTGGTTGAACAAGCCGACGAACAAGGTGGGGACGATCCGGATATTCGTGATGAAAAGTTCGGCGAGTTGATGATTGCGGAGTTCTCGGATGTGGTCAAACAAACTGCCGTCCTGGTTGCTCAAACTGCCTACAACGACGGCGAAGATGCAGTGGCCGTACAAAAGCGAGTTGATGGTGCGTTGCGTGTGTTGGAAGTCTTGCGTAAGCGTTTCGGAGTTGAATCGTGAAATGGTTTCTTGAAATCACAGACTGGAAAGATACCACCCCCAACGGGGTGTATCTCTTGGATGATTCTAAGACCAAGATGTATGCTTTTCGCTCACACGGAGGCAAAGGCTCAATCAAAGTATTCAAGAATCCCATCAAGATCGATGTGCGTGGTCGCAAGTTTGTAGTCAACCCTGTTCAGTTTAAAACCAAGCTCAAGGAAGAAGAACCCCAGGGACGTTATTGGATTGTGAAAGGCAGCAAAGGCAATGAATACCGAGTCACAGAAAGTGGTGGAAATCTCTCATGCACTTGTAGCGGATTCCGGTTTCGCGGGACCTGCAAGCACTCAGAAAGTATTCGTCAAACGGTTTGACAACCTGGGAATGTTTGAGGGCGGCCGCTGGGCCGAAATGATTGAATGGTGCCGCAACAACCTGTATCACGGCGGTCATTATGAGCCTTACTGGAGTGCCGTTTATCCCAGTTTTTACTTCACAGACGAAAAGGAATACACGCTGTTTTTGTTGAGGTGGTCATGACCCCAGCTGTGCAACAATACAGCCACTTGGACCACGAGGTCATAATTCATAAAGATCAGTGTCGCCGGGTCATGCGATGGTGCGAAGAACAATACGGCCCACGTTG
>JACCEE010588545.1_pt1 | contig 26912 bp, 22 predicted proteins | sample 7449931 | NCBI WGS metagenome assembly JACCEE01 (sample SAMN15323457, study PRJNA562643) | freshwater metagenome | isolation source: river surface water | place: USA:Blue River Watershed | collected 2017-08-19 | reverse complement strand
GTTGTTATTAGGCTTAGGTGTTGATAATGGTATTCATATGTTAGAAAAATTACGCCATAGTGTAAATGAGGAACAAAACATTTATCAATCAAGTACAGCCCGTGGTATTTTTTATGGAGCATTGACCACTATTTCTAGTTTTGCTGGGTTAGCTTTTTCTCCGCATCAAGGGGTTGCAAGTATGGGGTTGGTCATTACGTTAGGCATTTTTTGGGTTATGTTAGGAACGTTTGTTATTTTACCGGCGTTAAGTAAATTAGTTTTGCAAAATGCCCCGCAAAGTGATTGCTAATTTATGCAAAATTCAATTCTTTTTTTACCCGTGCAGAGGATATTGTTTTTTATCTTGTCATTAATTATGCAACATGCGAATGCAGAGATAATAAGTTGTGAAAAAATGTCAATGCAGGATTTAACTAGTACGGATTTAAATACAATTTCGCAAGAGCAAATCATTAATTTATTTGATATTAAAATAACTTCAGCAAATCAACAGGCTTCTTGCGCTAAACAAGCGGCGAATATTGTCACGGTTATTTCTGGCGCGGAAATTGATAATATGGGGGCGCGTGATTTAATTGACGTATTACAATTAGTGCCGGGCTTTAATTTCGGTGTTGATGTTGAGAATGTCGTTGGCTTGGGTATTCGAGGGATTCAAGCGCACGAGGGTAAAGTTTCTGTATTTGTAGACGGTATTAATTTAACTGAGCATCGTTATGGTAATACGCCATTCGGTAATCATTTTTCTGTGCATGAAATTGACCGTATTGAGGTGATTCGCGGTCCAGGTTCGATTATGCACGGTAATTTTGCGGAAATGGGGGTGATTAATATTATTACTAAACGCGGTAAAGACCTTAATGGTGGAAAAATTAATCTGCAATATGGACATTTTCAACGTAGCGAGGCGCGAAAAAATGTGAGTTTAGCGATGGGCAAAGCGTGGGACGATTGGGAGGTCAGTTTTTCGGGGAAAGCCGGCACAGCGCAGCGCAGCGATAGAATTTATCAGGATGCGCAAGACACGCGCTTTGATATGGCGCATAATAATGAGCTGCGCAGTGTACAAGGAAATTTGGCGGTTCATTATAAAAATTTAAGTGCGCGATTGTTTGTTGATGAGTATGCCGTTGACAGTCGTGACCGTTTTACGCTGGTTGAACCGGGGTTATTTGCCACTAATCGTTTTAATACTTATGCGGCGGATATTAATTATACCGATGCTATTAGCGATCAACTCAAGTTTGATGCACAAGCGTATTTTTCTAGGCAAACACCGTGGGAGTTGCGTTTAAACAGTGCAAATGAAAGCAAATTGTCTGACCGTGTCTATGTAGATTATACAAAGTTAAATCTTAAAACTACTTTTGCCAGCGAGCGGGGTGATTATGTTGTGGTGGGAGGGAGTTTTAGTCAAGATAAGTTTACTGTGCATGTTAATTCTAATGCCGGTATTTTTCCAACGTTTAGGACATATACCGCGTATGCCGAAGGCTTGTATCAAACGCCTTGGGTGAATGTGTTAGCGAATTTGCGCTTTGATAGTTATAGCCGTTATGGAACAAATTGGACGCCGCGAATCGCGTTGACTAAAGAATGGGGCAGGTTTCATGCAAAAGCTTTATACAGTCACGCTTTTCGTATTCCAACCAGTGGTAATTATCAGCTTAATAATCAATATGCTGCATTAACGCATAGCGACTCAACGTTAAAGCCGGAAAAAACCCATACTTCTGAATTAGAATTAGGCTATCAAGTGACAGAACAACTGAATGTCTTGTTGAATTTGTTTTATACAGAAATTAAAAATCCGATTTTGTATACAGTCGATGCAGAAGGTTATGAGCTGTATGCCAATAGTCGAGTGATGGCGAACCGTGGCTTAGAATTAGCGGTTAACTATAAGCGAAAGGACTGGGGGTATGTGAATTTGAATTATTCATTTTACAATGCAAGTCGCAATACGGCTGAACCTTATCAAATTAACACTGCGGAAGGGCAGATTCATAAAGGCTTAAACTTAGGTTTTCCCGGGCATAAAGTAACGGTTAATGCACAAACGCAAGTGACTCAAAATTTATCTTTAAATCAAACACTTATATTTTTGAGTGATCGTTATAGTTATGCAGGCAGTGCTTTGCAACGTGAGAATCCGACATGGGTTTATAATATTTATCTGCGTTATCAAGATTTTTTAACTAAAGGTTTAACCGTTGGTTTAGGTATGTATGATGTATTCAATGCGCGACAGAATTATCCACAGCCTTATCAAGGCGGTCACGCGCCTTTGCCGGCAGCAAGCCGCGAGTTACTCTTTAGCTTAGGTTATGGTTTTTAGCTGACTTCTTTCTTTTATTTAACTTTTTAATATCACACGATTATGTCTTTTATTTCTAACAAAGCAATCCCCATGCGCGAGCGTTTAATTATGGCTCTTGATGTTCCCAGTATTCCTCAAGCACAAGCGTTAGTTGAGGAATTAGGGGATGCAGTTACTTTTTATAAAGCAGGTATGGAACTGTTTATGGCCGGCGATTATTTTAGTTTTATCGACTGGTTAAAACAGCAGGGCAAAAAAGTGTTTGTCGATTTAAAGTTTTTTGACGTACCCGAAACAGTCGGACGTGCAATCAAAGCCTTAAGCAGTCAGGGGGTGGACTTGGCAACTATTCATGGTAATGATGCCATTATGCGCGCAGCAGCGGCGGCGAAAGGCGATTTAAAAGTATTAGCAGTCACAGCATTAACCAGTTTGGATAGAGGCGATTTAGATGATTTAGGGTTTGCCTGTGATGTGCAGGCATTGGTGTTGTCACGCGCCAGACGGGCGTTACAGATAGGTTGTGATGGGATTGTTTCCTCAGGTTTAGAGGTAGCGATGTTGCGTGCTGAATTAGACCATCGTTTGCTGGTGATTACGCCCGGCATTAGACCGGTTGAAAATCGTATTGAAGATGATCAAAAACGGGTGGTGAGTGTTGAGCAAGCCTTTGAAAATGGAGCCGATTATATTGTCGTGGGTCGCCCGATTCGTGATGCTGCCACCCCTAAAATGATGGCAGAAAAAGTGCAACAACAAATTGCAACAGTGTTTGCTCCTTTGCAAAACTAAGCTTTGTGTTTAAAGCGAGTGTTTCCGATGGTAGCGTGGTTGTTTTTACCATTCTGCATAGTGTTGTTGGTGTGTGAATCTGCCTAGATGATGGAATTTAATTTTATTAGCTTTAACGCTTCGTATTTTGTTGCTTTTGTGATGGGCTTAATCAGTAGTTTACATTGCATAGGAATGTGTGGCTCAATTATTGGTACGTTGACTTTAAGTCTTAGTGCCGAGGTGAGAAATAACAAGGCAACATTAGTTAGCTTTGTGCTTAACTACAATATAGGTCGAATTACAAGTTATGCTGTTGGGGGAGCATTAGTCGGACTATTACAACTGTTGCTGGATTTACCGTTTGCACAAGGTCATGGGCATCGGGTCTTGCAACTGTTATCAGCCCTAGTGATGGCGGGTGCTGGCTTATATATCGCCGGATGGTTTTTGCGTTTTGCCTATATAGAAAAAATTGGTGCGTGGTTTTGGAAAAAAATAGAACCATTTGGTCGTAAATTAATACCAGTGAAAACCCGTTTTCATGCGTTTTTATTTGGCATGGTATGGGGATGGTTGCCTTGTGGTTTGGTTTATTCAGCATTGGCAGTTTCAGCAACCGCAGGTGATAGCCTTAAAAGTAGTTTAACCATGTTGGCGTTTGGATTAGGTACTTTACCCGCAGTGATGGGTATCGGTATAATGACAGCCATCTTAACCAAGTTATCCAAAATGAATCGCTTTAAACAAGCTGTAGGTTTGTTTATGATTGTTTTGGCATTACTCGCTGCAATCCCGGAGTTAAACCCCATGCGTTTGCATCATTTATGAATATAAAGAGGTAAAAAAATGGATCATTTTAAAACTATTATTGGACAATCACCGGCATTAGAGTCTTTGATTCGTAGTGCGAAAATAGTAGCCGCAACCGATGTAACTGTGCTTATTAAAGGTGAAACAGGCACGGGTAAAGAAGTATTAGCGACTGCCATTCAAAAAAGCAGTACGCGCGCTGACAAACCGTTTATCACTTTAAATTGCGCCGCGTTGCCCGAAGGAATTGTTGAGTCTGAGTTATTTGGGCATAAAAAAGGCTCGTTCACCGGTGCCAGTGCAAATAAACAAGGGTTGTTTCAAGCCGCCGAAGGTGGCACATTATTTCTGGATGAAATCAATTCATTACCATTGGCTATTCAAGCTAAATTATTACGCTTTTTGGAAAATGGTGAATGTTTAGCAGTCGGCGACACTAAACCGTATAACGTTAACGTACGCATCATCGCAGCAACGAATACGGATTTAGCCCGTCAAATTAATAAAGGCGAATTTAGGCAGGATTTATTTTTTCGCCTAAGTGTTGTACCTTTAGAATTACCGGCATTGCATGAAAGAAAAGAAGACGTTGAAGCGTTAATTCGACATTTTTTAACGTATTTTGCCAAAGAACACAATATCAAAGCACCTGTGTTTAGTAGACAAAGCTTAAAAATACTGCGCAGTTACGCTTGGCCGGGTAATATTCGTGAATTGCGTAATTTGTGCGAACGTTTAAGTATTTTATTGGCGGGTAGAACCATTGAACCAGAAAATTTGCCGTTTGAATTTACGCAAACACTAAAACAAACTACCGACAAATTAAATTTTACCCTGCCTACTTTAGGGGTACAGTTAGATGTATTAGAAGCCGATTTAATCCATCAAGCGTTGGCAAGAACTAACGGTAATCGCAGTAAATCTGCGCGGCTTTTGGGCATTTCCAGAGATACTTTATTGTATCGCATTCAAAAATACGGTTTGGCAGCTAGCTAAATTTGATATGCGCATCAGACCTTACCAGTTTTTAACAGTTGGTGAGGTTTTTTTGTGTTTATGTCGCATTAAGCTTCCAAATATAAGCCAACAAAATACTCTTTAATTTTCGGCATGTTATATACGGTAAGTCCGGTTTGTTTTTCAATTTCGTCAAGCACTTGCGGTAAACGTTCTGGTTTTGCCGTAGCAATTACGAACCACATATTTAATTCATGTTCGCGGGCGTAATTGTGCGCAACTTCTGGGAACGCATTTACAATATTGGTAATATCATCAAATCGCGCAAGCGGAACCTTCATCGCCGCCAAGGTTAAAGCCCCACCGAGTTGTTCAGCCTGATATAACACGCCAAACCGCGATAAAACACCTTCTGTTACTAATCTTTGTAAACGTTGTAACAACGTATTTTCGCTAATGCCCAACTCTGTAGCGACTTGTGCATAAGGGGCTGGGCAAATTGGAAAGCCTGTTTGTAAAGTGTTAATAATTTTTTTATCCAGCGCATCCATAACGAAATGTCCTCTTGCTGACGGTTAAAAACATGAAAAACTCAGGCAGTCTATTTCAGACTATGCTCCTGACAAATTTTTTCACTTTCATATTGGCTTAAATTCGCACCGGTTAAACCGCACATCGCGCCGCTGTTTTGTGGGGTAAAGTAGCGACAAGTATGACACAAACCAAATGATTGCGTGTGATTGGCTTTTTGCAACGCGCTTAAAGCTTGTAAAAAAAAAACCTCACATTCAGCAGCATTTTGCTGTTGCGTTAATAACTGTGCTGCACGATGAAACAAATCCAGCGGTTTGGCTTGTTTTAATAAGCTTTCGCCAGCGGCTGTAATTTGTAAATGTATTACACGTTTATCAAGCCTATCAGGTGTTTTAATCACCATTCCTTTTTTTTCTAGCAACAACAACGTTTGCGACACCGTCCCGCGCGTCATACCTAAATACTTACTCACTGCGGCTGGCGTGTCGCTATATTGATTACACATAGACAAATAATCCAAGATTTGCAGATGTACAGGTTGTAAGCCAAGCTCGGCACAACGACGGCGTTCTTCAGCACGAATTAAAGCGGCAATGCGTTCAATCGAATCAAATAAGTTAGCTGTTTTCATCTGCACTATATTAAAGATTCAGTCGAGGGTTGACAATAAGCGATTACACATCTAAAGTAATAGCGAATCAATACTATAAAAACAGCACTTTTATTCTTCCAAGGGGACGCTTTGCCGACGGTTCGCCGTCGGCTTTTTTAGCGGATTTAAAGTCAAAAGTTGTATTTTATGGTTTAATGAAAAGTCACCGTTTCAATGGAAAAATTATAATGAAAATAATAAAAACTACATGGCTCGCTCATACCCTTCCTTTGCTGTTAACTTCTACATTATTACAAGCTGCCGGGCATCCAGTCGATGCACACAAGTTGTATCAAGAAAATTGCGCTAGTTGTCATGCGGCTGACTACGGTGGATATTTAGCACCTGCGCTAAATTCGACAACCCTAAAAGGTCGCAGTCCTAATGTTTTGCGGACGCTAGTGATGACCGGTAGTTTTGATACGCTTATGCCCCCTTTTTATGGGCGACTGTCTGATGCGGAAATTCGCGCTTTAGTCGCACATATTCAGTCCACACCTAAACTGCCGAATCCGGCGTGGACCATTGCGGATATGAAAGCTTCGTTAAAAATTTATACTGATGAAAATAAATTACCTAATAAACCAAACTATCAACTTAATAGTTTGGATGATTTAATTGGTGTGGCCGCTCGCGGTAAATACGGACGTGGGGAAGGCTCAAAAGCGGTATTTATTAATAGTAAAACGCATCAAAAATTGGGTGAAGTCAAGACCGGTACTGCTGCTCATATTATTGAATATAATCCGGTTAATCAGCGTTGGGCGTATATTAAAACCGACACAGCCGAGATTTATAAAGTTGACCTATACACAATGCAAGCGGTACGCAGCATCAAAACCGGTTTGAATGGTCCGGGGATTGGTGTATCGCGCGATGGTAAATATATTATGGCCGGTTCGTTTGTGCCGCATAATGCCGTTATTCTTGACGCGAATACTTTAGAGCCTTTGAAAACTTTTGAGTTAGAGGGGATAGACCCTGACGGCAAAATGGTTTCTTCCGATTCGGGGATGATTATTGGTACGCCGTTTGCGGATATTTTTGCCATTGCGTTAGAAAATGCCGGTCAAGTGTGGGTGGTGGATTTAAAAGACGGTTTTCCTGTGACCAAAATTGAAAATGTTGGTCGCCATTTGCATGATGCGTTTTTAACGCATAAGGGACGTAAATTAATTATTGCGGCGTATGATGATAATAAAGTAACGGCAATTGACTTACAGGAACGTAAAATTATTAAAAAATTGGATGCAGGTTGTGTACCGCATTTAGGTGGCGGGGCGGCGGTAAAAGTCGATGGACGCACATTAGGATTCGGCACGAATTTTGGCTCGTGCGATAAAACTGTCGTGAGCGTTTGGGATTTGGATAAAATGGAACTGGTAAAACAAATTCCCGTTTCCGGCGGTACAGAATCGCCGGCTGCACATGCAAATGCACCTTATGTTGCGGTAGATATTATTTCTAAAGACCGCCGTGCGCGCACTGTGCAGTTAATTGACAAGAAAAAGCTTGAAGTTGTTAAAACCTTAGATGTGGGTGGGCATGCGTATTTTCCTGAATACAGTGCAGATGGTAAGTTTTTATATGTAAGTGCCGGTTATAGTGGGGATGAAGTAGTGGTATATGATGCGCTGAGCATGAAGAAAGTGGCATCTATTCCGATGGAAAGTCCTGCGGGTATTTTTTCACATGGCAGGGTGAAATATATGACACGCGGCTTGTTGCCGGATGAGATGGAGAAATAATATGAAGCCATTGATTTATTTAAGTTTATTAGCACAGATAGCAATACTTTCAACCGCGCAAGCGGCGAATTTATATGCAGGGCAAGACCGTGCTGCGACTGTGTGTGCGCAGTGTCACGGTGTGATAACGCCGAGTGCGGATGCGCCGTTCCCTTCCTTAGCGGGACGTGATGCAGCCTATTTAAAAGATGCGCTGAAACAATATCGCAGTAAACAACGGATTTCTGACATTATGAATGCGATTGCAGGCTCTTTGCGTGATAGTGATATTGAAGATTTAGCCGCGTATTACAGTACGCAAAAACCTTAAACCGAATAACCTGACAGATTTTAAAGCTGTCAGGTTGATACACTTATCTTTTTTATGTGGCGATTTTTCTTGCTTTTAAACCTCTGTAGTGTGCCTGTGTTGGCTGAACCGCCTGATTTTGCACGGCAACAAGCGTTACGCAATCTGTTAGCGCATGATTGTGGCGCATGTCACGGTTTAAGTTTACAAGGCGGGTTGGGTTCAGCATTAACGCCTCAAGCTTTGGCTGATAAAAGTGATGCCTTTTTAGTAACCACTATTTTAGAAGGACGTAGTGGAACAGCCATGCCGCCTTGGAAGCGTTTTTTATCAAACAGTGAAGCGCAGTGGTTAGTAATGCAATTGCGAACGATGGAAAATAGAGAGTAATAAATTTTTATTTCATTTAAAATCAATTGGTTAATAAAATACAGGGAGAAATTCGTGATTAAGTTACTCGGCAATACATGCTACTATGGATGCTAATTTTTTTATTTTTTAAAGGATAACAGCATGTCAAATATCATTGTGACTAATACGAATGACAGCGGCGCAGAGTCGTTAAGAGCAGCTATTGCCGCAGCGGTTAAGGGGGATTCGATTAGTTTTGCCCCCAGTTTAGCCGGGCAGAAAATTGTTCTTACCAGTGGCGAAATTGCTATTCCAATGGAAAAGAGTTTAGTGATTGATGGCGCAGCGGCTCCCGGTTTGGTGATCAGTGGTAATAATAGTTCACGGATTTTTTCTGTCAGTGCGAGTGCGACTAAGTTAACCGATTTAACTGTAAAAAATCTGACTCTTGTTGATGGGAAAACCACAGAACGTGGTGGGGCGATTAACACAACAGATAGTGTGAAGTTAACTGTTGAAAAAGTGATATTTAGCCATAATACCGCTGATAATGGTGGTGGGGCTATTTTTACCAGTTTTAACAGTACGTTATCGGTTACGGATAGTCAATTTAATGGCAATATTGCTACCGCTGGGAATAATGAACGCGGTGGCGGGGCTATTTCTTTTGCCAGTTCGGGGGCGATTACTATTATTAATAGCGATTTTAATGGCAATCAAGGCATTAATGGCGGCGCAATTTATAGTAATCAAGGTAAATTGACGGTGGATAATTCACGCTTTGTGAATAATGACACCACGGCAGCGTTTTTTGCAACGGGTAAAGGCACTGATTTTTTACGCGGCTTCGGTGGGGCGATTTATACCGACCGCGCAAGTAGTTTAACTGAAGCCAGTGGCAGTATTAAAATCACGAACAGTGTATTTGATGGTAATAAAGGCGAGAGTCAAGGCGGCGCGGCGTATCTTTTTACCGGTTTACAGGACACAGTAGATATTTCAGGTACGGTGTTTAAAAATAATCAAGTTGCTCCTTTAACCGGTAATCCAAATAGTATTGGCATTGGTGGCGGCTTGGTACAAATGTCCGATACGTCAAATAAAGGTTTTACTTTAACAAATAGCAGTTTTTCAAATAACGTTGCCGCAGGACAGGCGGGGGCGTTGTGGGTAATGAATACGCAAACGACGATTACTAATGATGCGTTTACTGGGAATAAAGTGTTAGGGAGTGCAAATAATAACATCGGTGGTGCGATTGCGATGTTTGCGCCCGGCACGATTGTGAATAGTTCGTTTGTCGATAATGTTACCGGTGGACAAGGTGGTGCGTTGTGGACCCGCAAAGGTGACTTTACTACTATTGTTAATAGTACGTTTGTCGGTAATCAAGCGACGAGTCTGAATGATTATAGTAATGGTGGAGCATTAGCATTTCATAGTCCGGCGGCAGTTATTAATAGTACGTTTGTTAATAACTCTGCCGGTTGGGTGGGGGGTGCTATTTTGGCAGACAAAGGAATTGATGTTTCGGTTGCAAACAGTGTTTTTCTTAATAATACCGGAGAGAATGGCGGGAATACTTGGAAAATTGAGCAGCAAACTAATCGGGTTTTAACGGATAAGGGCGGTAATGTGCAATGGCTAATTAAGCAAATCCCGAAAGCGAATGATTTTAGTATTACCACGACAGCAATTAATGCCGACCCTAAGTTAGATGTGTTACAAACAGTTAATGGCGTTGCGGTTATGCCATTATTAGCAGGCAGCCCAGCGATTGATGCCGGTGTGGGAACTGACGCGCCGGCGTTGGATGCACGCGGACAAGCGCGTGTTGATGGGGATGGTAATGGCAGTATCGTAGCAGACAGTGGCGCATACGAATATACTGTGCAAAAAGCGATGTTTTCTATCGCCGCTACCGATGCGGATAAGGCCGAAAAAGCCGGCGGGTTGGTATTTACTGTGAATCGGACAGGTAATTTAACCGTTGCATCGTCAGTGGACTGGTCTGTGTCAGGCGGAAACGCCACATTTGATGATTTTGCAGTAGGTCCTTTACCGACTACATCGGGGACATTGAGTTTTGCTGCAAACGAAACGAACAAAACTATTACTATTCCGATTGCAGACGACACTGCCTTTGAGTCAGATGAAAGTTTTAACGTGGTATTATCTAAACCTGTTAATGCGGTGCTTGGGACAGCTTTTTCTGCAACAGGAACTATCCGTAACGATGATCCGTTAACTGGCACTTCCGGTAATGACACCTTAACGGGTACTTCCGGCAATGATTGGATTATCGCTGATGCAGGAACGGATATGATTGACGGTGATTTAAGTATTGATACTTTGATTTATAAAGGCAGTTTAAAAACCTTTGTGATTAGTAAAACCACAACTACCGTAATCGTTCAAGATAGCAGCGGCTTTAGTGGTATGGATACACTGAAAAATATTGAACGTTTGCAGTTTGATGATACGGTGATTAATTTAACCATCCAAACTAAAGCAGCTCCCAGCAATATTGCCGCTAGCGATTTAAAAAATATTGAAGAATTGTATGTCGGTTTTTTTAAACGGATTCCGGATGCAGATGGTTTGGGGTATTGGATAGATCAATTAAAAGCCGGAAAATCTATCCAACAAATCGCCGACGCGTTTTATGATGCGGGCATACAATACGGTAGCGTGACCGGTTATTCCAGTTCGATGACGAATGAAGTATTTATTAATTTGGTTTATCAAAATGTATTAGCGCGAACAGGTTTAACAAAACCGACTGCGGATGAAGTGATTTTTTGGGCTAACCAGCTCAATGCCGGAACACAAACGCGCGGTTCTGTGGTCACTAGTATATTAAACACTGTCCATACGGAATATGTGAATAGTCCAACGTGGAGCTGGGTGGGTAAATTGCTTGATAATAAAGCCAGTGTCGCAAATAAATTTGCTATCGAATGGGGGATGAATTATTTAACGCCCGAAGCGTCTATTACCAAAGGTGTGGAAATAGCAAATGCAGTGACCGATAGTGATATAACAGCCGCGCTGAATCTTATCGGAGTAAACGGGGTATTTATTTAACCTGTGCAGTGGTGTAACAACCTATACTAAACATATATGTTGTTACACTTTGATTAACAAGAGGCTTGATAAAAAATGCAAAAACGACTTGGTGTATTAGGGCTGCTATGTGCTTTTAATACACTTGCCGACCCCCGTGCAACCGGTGATTTAGGTATTATTATTGAACGCGCCCAAGGTTCTGTACAAATTATTGAACACAGTCATCAAAAATATCTTTCTAAAATCAATGAATTAGGCGACTTATCTCATGCTTCTGTGGTGTTTTCCAGAGACCAGCGTTATGCCTATGTGTTTGGGCGTGATGGCGGGTTAACTAAAATTGATTTGCTCAACGATGAAATAGACAAACGTATTATTCAAGCGGGTAATAGTATTGGCGGTGCGATTTCGCAAGACGGTAAATTGATTGCGGTTTCTAATTATACGCCGGGGGGGATTAAGATTTTTTCCAGTGATAATCTAGAATTGATCGCCGACATCCCCGCAGAATATGACCACGGTAAATTATCAAAAACCGTCGGTTTAGTTGATGCACCCAATCATCATTTTGTTGTCAGTTTATTTGATGCCGGGGAAATTTGGTTAATTAACGTTAAAAATCCACAGCAGCCAGTAGTGACAAAATTTAAACAGGTTGGTAAGCAGCCATATGATGCTTTACTTACCCCAGATGGGCGTTATTATGTAGCAGGTTTATTTGCCGAAAAAGGTTTGGCACGGCTGGATTTGTGGTATCCGGAAAAAGGTGTGCAGCGCATGTTGGCAGATTATGGAAAAAATGATGCGAAACTGCCGGTGTATAAAATGCCGCATCTGGAAGGTTGGACGGTGACAGATGATTTTGTGTTTATTCCGGCGATTGGGCAAGCTGAAGTGTTAGTAATTGATAAGCATCATTGGCAATTAGTAAAACGGATTCCAGTAGCAGGGCAGCCTGTATTTGTAATGGCGCAACCGGATGGGCGGCAAGTGTGGGTGAATTTTGCTTTTCCTGATAATCAGCACTTACAAATCATTGATGTGAAAAACTTAATGGTGAAAAAAAATCTTAAACCGGGTAACGCCGTTTTACATTTGGAATTTACACCGCGTGGCGAACAAGTGTGGGTTGCTGTGCGTGATGATGACCAAGTGGTGGTGTATGATACGGAAAGTTTTGCCGAAATCGCACGTTTGCCTGCTGATAAACCCAGTGGAATTTTTTTTAGTCACCGTGCGCACAAAATGGGTCTGTAGTGATGCAGCTAACCACCTTGCATAAAGCATTACTCAATGATTTTCAACAAGATTTTCCCCTCTCGCCCACGCCGTATCAAGAAATAGCCACTGTATTGGGAGTGAGCGAAACTGAAGTGCTAGACACTTTTAGTGAATTAGTCAGTCAACGCTTTATTAGCCGAATCGGTCTGGTTATTCCTCCCAATCAACTGGGAGTTAGCTGCTTAGTGGCAATGGCTGTGCCGACTGAACAGTTAGAGTCGGTCGCCGATATGGTCAGTAGTTATAAAGAAGTCAATCATAATTATGAGCGTGAGCATAGGTTTAATTTATGGTTTGTGGTAATTGCCGATCATAACGAACATTTACATGCAGTGCTGAACGAAATTGAACAAAAAAGCGGATTTTTAACTATGCGTTTGCCATTAGTGGCGGATTATTTTATTAATTTAGGATTTGAGTTACAGCTTTGATGACTGACGCGCTCGACCGACAATTAATCGTGGTGGTGCAGAATGGGTTGCCAGTAACATCGCGTCCTTATCTGGCGATTGCACAACAATTAGCCATTAGCGAGCAAGAAGTGATAACCCGTTTGGCGCAGCTAAAACAATACGGATTAATTAAGCGATTTGGTGTCATTGTACAGCACCGCAAACTCGGTTATCAGGCGAATGCGATGGTGGTATGGAATATTCCTGACCATTGGGTGGATGAAATCGGTCGTAATTTAGGTCAGGCGCGTTTTGTGAACTTGTGCTATCAACGTCCGCGCCGTGAAAACTGGGCATATAATCTTTACTGCATGATTCATGGTAAAAACCGCGATACAGTGTTAAAGCAATTGCAACAGTTGATTGAAACCTATCAATTAGCGGAGTTTGATTATCAAGTATTATTCAGTCGCCGCTGTTTTAAACAGCGCGGGGCTATTTATTCCTTTCGTGATGTTTAAAGGATTGCAAAATAATACTTTCACAATCCTTAACCGGCAGCACTTTACAATAATAACCGCCGTACATCGGTCAGATAGGCACACAACATCGCCATAAAACGTGCGCCTTCTGCACCGTCAATCACGCGGTGGTCGTATGTTAAATCCAATGGAAGCATCAGACGCGGCACAAATTCTTTACCATTCCAAACTGGTTTCATCGTTGAACGTGTCACCCCTAAAATCGCCACTTCCGGCGCGTTTACAATCGGCGTAAATGCTGTACCACCAATCCCGCCTAAACTGGAAATGGTCATACAACCACCTTGCATATCCGCAGGCGTTAATTCACCTTTGCGTGCTTTGACACTTTTTTCCCCTAGCTCAACCGCCAATTGTTGCAAACTTTTTTTATCCACATCCCGAATCACCGGCACAACCAAACCATTCGGCGTATCTACGGCAATGCCGATATGGAAAAACTTTTTTAAAATTAGGCTTTCACCATCGGCTGATAACGAGCTGTTAAAGGTTGGGAATTTTTGTAGCGTTGCCACCAATGCTTTCATAATAAACAGCAAGCCGGTCAATTTAATGTCGTTGCCTTTTTCCCCATTTAATGCAACACGGAACGCTTCCATGTCGGTAATATCCGCTTCATCGTGATAGGTTACTAGCGGTAAATTTACCCATACCCGCCACAAATGTTGACCGGTTAAACGTTTGATTTTACTTAACTTTAATTCTTCTACCTCACCAAACTTAGAAAAATCGACTGTTGGAATAGGCGGAATACCCGTTCCGGTGGTGACAGGTGCAGCGGTTTGCGCAATCGTAATAATTTTTTTAACATGTGCCACCACATCTTCTTTTAAAATGCGTCCTTTGCGTCCACTACCTGCTTTAACTGTACTAATATCTACCCCCAACTCGCGCGCATAACGGCGGATTGCCGGGCTGGCATGAGGGGTATTATCAGCGGTTGCAACAGCTGCTGATTCTATCGTGTGCGCAACAGACACGTTTTCCACCACCGCTGTGTTAACCGGTACAGCCACAGGCGCAACTGTTTCTGTGAGTGGAGCAGGCTGTGTAAGCAGCGGTTTAGCTGCCAGTTGCTCTGCCGTAGACACAGTAGCGATTAAACTTCCTTCGCTGACTTTATCGCCGATATTGACATGTACGACTTGCACAACGCCAGTCACCGGTGAAGGCAAATCCATACTGGCTTTATCGCTTTCCATTACAGCTAAGGGTTGTTCTAAGGTTACGCTATCGCCTGCTTTAATTAAGAGTTGAATTATTTCAACATCTGCAACGCCGCCAATATCGGGGACTTTAATTTCGATTAAAGAACTCATGTTTATCCTGTTATTTTTTAAATTAGCCAAGGAGCGGTTGTGTCAACAACAATATTATATTTATCAATCGCTTGCTGTACTTTAGCGGCATCAAACTCGCCTAAATCCGCTAAACTTTTCAGTGCCGCCAAAGTAATGTAATAGCGGTCTACTTCAAAAAAGTGGCGTAGCTTTTCACGAGTATCCGAACGCCCAAAACCATCCGTACCTAACACGGTATAAGAAGGAACTTCAAGATAAGCACGAATTTGTTCCGCAAAAGCTCGCATATAATCACTGGCGGCAATCACAGGACCATTAATCGCTTGCAAACATTGGCGAACATGGGGAATTTTAGGGGGTTGCGTAGGATGCAAACGGTTCCAGCGTTCAAAAGCATGACCCTCACGCGCTAATTCGGTAAAACTTGGACAGCTCCACAAATCCGCTTCTACGCCCCAATCTTCGCGCAAGAGTTGCGCGGCAAATTCGACTTCGCGGAAAATCGTACCTGAACCTAATAATTGCACCCGTGGAAATTGATTTTCGTTGCCTTTTTTAAATAAATACATCCCCTTAAGAATGTCCGCCGCGCTGTTTTCCGGCATGGGTGGATGTTCATAATTTTCATTCATCACGGTGATGTAATAGAAAATATCTTCTTGATTGACATACATTCTTTGCAAGCCATCCTGAATAATCACAGCTAATTCATAGGCATACGTTGGGTCGTAAGATTTGCAGTTTGGAATAGTGGCGGACATTAAATGACTATGACCGTCTTCATGTTGCAGCCCTTCACCATTTAACGTAGTGCGCCCTGCCGTGCCACCCAATAAAAAGCCGCGTGTCCGTTGATCCGCAGCGGCCCAAATCAAATCGCCCACCCGTTGAAAACCAAACATCGAATAGAAAATAAAAAATGGTATCATCGCCACACCGTGGGTAGAATACGCCGTGCCTGCGGCAATCCAATCACACAGCCCTCCCGCTTCATTGATACCTTCTTGCAATACTTGTCCGTGTTTATCTTCCTTATAAAACATCAATTGATCCGCATCCTGTGGCGTATAAAGTTGCCCAACTTGTGACCAGATACCCAATTGGCGGAACATCCCCTCAATGCCAAAAGTGCGCGATTCATCAGGCACAATCGGTACAATGCGCTTACCAATTTCAGCATCTTTCACCAAAATGTTTAAGATGCGCACAAACGCCATCGTGGTAGAAAATTCTTGACCTGCTTTTCCACCTTCTAATAATGACGCAAATGCTGTTAATGGCAATATTTTTAATGGCTCGGTTTTGGTACGCCGCGCAGGCAAATACCCACCCAGTTCTTCGCGCCGTTGTCGCATATAGTTGATTTCTTTGGAGTCTTCGGCAAATTTTAAATACGGCAGATGCTCTAGCTGTTCATCACTAACCGGTAGTTCATAGCGGTCACGGATATGGCGAATCGACTCAGGACTCATTTTTTTCTGTTGATGACTAGTATTTTGCGCCTGTCCGGATTTGCCCATGCCGTAACCTTTAATGGTTTTGGCTAAAATAACAGTCGGTTGCCCTTGGTTATTAACGGCGGCTTGATAGGCTGCAAACACTTTTTGTGCATCATGTCCGCCACGATTCAGTTCCCAAATATCTTCATCAGTGTAATCGGCGACTAAAGCTTGAAGCTGCGGCGTATTAAAGAAAAATTTGCGCACATAGGCACCGTCTTTAGACTTAAAGGTTTGGTAATCACCATCCACGCATTCCATCATCCGTTTGCTGATTAAACCGTCTTTGTCCCGTGCCAGCAACGCATCCCAACGCCGCCCCCAAATGACTTTAATGACATTCCAACCCGCGCCGCGAAAACTGCTTTCTAATTCTTGAATGATTTTGCCATTACCGCGCACCGGACCATCAAGTCTTTGTAGATTGCAGTTGACTACAAAAATCAGGTTATCCAGTTTTTCCCGTCCTGCCATGCCAATTGCGCCGAGGGTTTCCGGTTCATCGGTTTCACCATCGCCTAAAAACGCCCATACTTTGCGCCCTTGCGTATTGGCAAAGCCACGGTCTTCAATGTAGCGCATAAAACGGGCTTGATAAATCGCCATAATTGGCCCTAAGCCCATCGACACGGTCGGAAATTGCCAAAAATCCGGCATTAGCCACGGGTGTGGATAGGAGGATAAACCGTTACCGCCGACTTCTTGGCGGAAATTATCCATTTGTTGTTCTGTTAAGCGTCCTAATAAAAAGGCGCGTGCATAATCACCGGGTGCCGAATGCCCTTGCACAAAAACCAAATCACCGCCATGATTTTCATTTGGCGCGTGCCAGAAATGGTTTTGACCAACATCATATAAAGTGGCTGCGGAAGCGAAACTGGCAATATGTCCGCCGACATTAGTATGTTTATTGGCGCGTAACACCATCATAATCGCATTCCAACGCACATAAGAGCGAATTTTGCGTTCGATACTGGTATTACCGGGAAATTGCGGTTGTTGGGCAACAGAGATGGTATTGATGTAGGCGGTATTGGCACTAAAAGGGATGTCTACACCGGATTGCCGAGCGGCAGCGACCAATTGTTCGATTAAAAAGTGGGCGCGGTCACTGCCTTCGGCGGCTAATACGGCTTGTAAAGCTTCAATCCACTCTTGGGTTTCTACGGGATCAATATCATCTTGTCCGGTAATTGTTGAAACTGAACCTATATTCATTGATTAATCCTATTGCTCTTAAGGAAATGATGGTTTAAACATTAAGCGTAGATTATAGCAAAGTGGTTCAGTAAAACCCATTTTGTACGCATTGTGCATCATGGCAATTTTGAAACAGTGGACATTTTTTCTAAAATCGTTTCTAGTAGCAGCATAGAAATTTCTTGCTGCGTTATTCTTAGCCCAAGTTCAGCAAGTGACACATACCTTAACATTTAATCAAATTTATTCCATGTCTGATTCTAATTCTTATGATGTTCTTATTATTGGCAGTGGTGGCGCAGGTTTAACCCTCGCGCTTAAATTAGCCGATCACGCTAAGATAGCGGTATTATCTAAAGTTTCTTTAAGCGAAGGCAGCACTTTTTACGCGCAGGGTGGGATTTCTGCGGTACTTGATGAACAGGATTCGTTGGACTCGCATATTAACGACACGTTAGATGCAGGCGTGGGCTTGTGTAATGTAGACATTGTTCGCTTAACTGTGCTGTACGGGAAGCGCAGTATTGACTGGTTACGCGAACAAGGGGTGAGATTTACCACCGAAGAATCCGCCAACGGTGAAAAACAACTGCATTTAAATCGTGAAGGTGGTCATTCGCACCGCCGTATTGTTCATGCCACCGATGCAACCGGCAAGGCGGTATCATTATCGTTAATCAATCGTGCTAAGCAACATGCCAATATTGTGTTATTGGAAAATCATAATGTCATTAACTTAATTACTGCGCATAAACTAGGTTTACCCGGTAATGCAGTATTAGGCGCTTATATTTTAGATGCGCAAAATAATGTGGTTAAATCCATTGCCGCACGCATTGTCGTGTTAGCTACTGGCGGGGCGAGCAAGGTGTATTTGTATTCAACCAACCCGCATATTTCTACTGGTGATGGGATTGCCTTAGCGTGGCGCGCGGGTTGTCGCATTAGCAATATGGAGTTTATGCAGTTTCATCCAACCTGTCTTTATCATCCTAATGCGCGGTCTTTCCTAATCAGCGAAGCAGTACGCGGCGAAGGGGCAAGATTAATTCTGCCAGATGGTTCGTCTTTTATGCACCGCTATGATGCACGCGCAGAACTGGCACCACGTGATATTGTTGCGCGGGCAATTGATAATGAAATGAAAAAGCATGGTGTCGATTGTGTGTATCTGGATATTAGTCACAAACCTGCGGATTTTATTCGCGACCATTTTCCCACTATTTATCAACAATGCTTGAACCTTGGTATTGACATCACCAAGCAACCGATTCCTGTTGTACCGGCCGCCCATTACACTTGCGGTGGCGTATTAACCGACAGTTATGCGCGTACTGACATTCCGGGTTTATATGCCGTTGGTGAAGTGGCTTGCACCGGTTTACACGGCGCAAACCGCATGGCAAGTAATTCGTTATTAGAATGTTTAGTTTTTGCAGAACGCGCAGCACAGGATATTTTAACAAAACTACCGACCTTATCCGCTGAAAAAATCACTATTCCAGCGTGGGATGAATCGCAAGTTATTGATTCAGACGAAGAAGTTGTAGTATCGCATAACTGGGATGAACTACGCCGTTTTATGTGGGACTACGTTGGCATTGTGCGCACCGATAAACGGTTAAGCCGTGCTATGCGCCGTTTAGAGTTATTAAAAGAAGAAATTGCCGAATATTACAACCATTTTCGCGTCACCAGCGATTTGTTAGAACTACGCAGTTTAGTGATGGTTGCTGAACTGATTGTCCGCTGCGCTCAGCAGCGCAAAGAAAGCCGTGGCTTACATTATACGCAAGATTATCCTGAACTGGATAAAAGCCAACCCCCGCAAAATACCGTGTTAATGCCGAAAAATTTTAGTCCGGCGCACGCTTTAAAAACAGAGTTTTTTGAGAAGTAGTTTTAAAAGTCAGTGGCAATGTAGCATAAACTAGTATAGACTCGAAAAAATTTTTAACTTTCAATCAATTGTAGTTTGAGGAATCGCTAATGCAAATAAACTTAAAAAAATTTGTATTAACTACAGTGTTATCCGGTTATCTATCTAACCCCTTATTAGCGGGTGAAAAATATACCTTAGATGATGAAATTGCTTATCTTCATGCTGAATCATTGCTTGATTATACAGTGGTTTCATCCTCAAAAATTGAACAAAAACTATCCCATGCCCCCAGTATTATTTCAGCGTTTAATGAAACCGACATTAAACGTTTAGGGGCGCGTACCTTAAGCGATGTTTTACAAACCGTTCCCGGAATGCAAGTGCAATTTAAAAGCAACGGGCGACAAAAAGTTTGGATACGCGGCGTACAATCTGAATTTAATCAAAAAATCCTCATTTATTTAGATGGCGTACCTTTTCGAGATGTATTTGGTGATTTTGCGATTGATGAGGAATTACCACTTGAAAATATTAAACGTATTGAAATCATTCGTGGTCCGGGTGGGACTTTATACGGTGCTAATGCCTATTCGGGGGTGATTAATCTTTATACCTATCAACCCGGTGAAAAAAATCAGCGGCGTGTGAAAGCAGAATATGGCAACCAAAACACTCAATCCGGTTATTTTGCCTTAGATCAGGATATGAAAATTGCCAAAGTATTTATAGATGGAAAAATTATGCACTCAAATGGAACAACACCTGAATTTGACAATACGGGAAAACGCAATAACCGCTCGCGTGAACAGGGATTAAATTTTGTGCGTATTAAAAGCGGTTTTTTAAATAATGAATTAATCTTAACTGGCTATTGGGGAGAATATACTTATCAACGTACCGATATACCTTATACAACCGACAATAAACGTCTACATCGTAATATCTATGTCGATGTAGCTTATCAACATGCGTTTAATGATAAACTTAGTATTGAAAACAAAGTCAATTATATTTGGCGTGATCGGATTGAAAATGAAAATTCTTTTACCAATAACAGTAAGCAAGTTTTAAATCTGTCTAACAAATTTACCGATCAAGTTGAATTATTTAATAGCCGTAATTATCTAACTTATAAAGCAACTAATACCAATACTTTGGTAGCAGGGTTTGAAATTGAACACAATCATATCAGCGGTAGTTTTGTAGATAATTTAACCAACAAAACCAGTAGTTTAATTATTGATCCTTATTATCAGGGCTTAGGCTTTACTAATTACAGCGTTTTAATGCAGGATACACAACATTTCTTTGATAAAAAATTAACGCTTACCGCAGGTATACGCTACGATGCGTTGCAATTATTTAAAAATCAGCTTTCGTACCGTTTAGGCTTGGTTTATAACTTGACACCGGAAATGTTTACCAAGCTTTTATATGCAACAGCTTATCGTTCACCAACTAGCGAAGAAATGAGCCGCGCACCGATTAATTCGGCAAGACCTGAATCTGAATTGATGAAAACTTTTGAAGGACAAATTGGCTATCAAGATAAATCCGCTTCTTATACTTTAACCGCTTATTACAATAAACTCAATGGCGTAATTGCACGCAATACCCAAGCTAATATAGCTGCAAAATATCTTAATGCAGACAGAGCAGATATTTATGGCTTAGAATTTGAGTCAAAATTCTTTTTTAATGCAAATTGGGATGGATTTTTAAATGGAACAGTGCTGAATGCAAGGGATAAAAACACGCATCAATTAATTCCTTTATTAACGGATTGGACATTAAGTTTTGGTTTAAATTGGCATCAGAAAATAGCCATTGGGGAATTACATGTCGACAATAATGTAATGGTATATGGCAAAAGAACTGATTGGCCTATCAGTATGTGGAATAAAAATCAGCCACAACGCTATTTAAATAGAAATGATGATTTTAGTGATGGATTTGCAATATGGAATTTAGGCGTTCATTATGATATTCAAGAAAGTTTTGCTAAAGGATTAAAATTAGGATTATTAATGCGTAATGTTACGGATGCAATTAATTATTCGCAAAACTTTACTTTACCTGCTGCCAACAGACCGGCCGCATTTGATAATCAATATAATCGTCGGCAGATTGTATTTAGCGTAGATTATGCTTTTTAGTTAGAATGATTCTGGTGCATTCTGTCTGCCTTAGCAAACAAAACCGTCCTTTCTGAAACGTAAAAGACGGTTTTTTTATGCAACACCCTTTCCGCTACCCTTGCTGGCGCAATAGTAATAATTTTTTCGTTTCTGCAATCGCCTTAGCCGGATTTAAACCTTTCGGACAAGTATCGGTACAGTTCATAATCGTATGACAACGATACACCTTAAACGGGTCTTCCAAATCATCCAAACGTTCGCCGGTATGCTCATCACGACTATCCACCAGCCAACGATAGGCTTGCAATAATACCGCAGGCCCTAAATAACGCTCACTGTTCCACCAATAACTCGGACAACTGGTTGAACAACACGCGCACAACACACACTCATATAATCCGTCCAACTGTTCGCGGTGCTGCTTACTTTGCAGTCTTTCTCTATCCGCCGGCGCGGGGGTCTGGGTTTCTATCCATGGTTTAATTGACGCATATTGCGCATAAAAATGGCTCATATCGGCAACTAAGTCTTTGATAACACTTAAATGTGGCAACGGAAAAATTTTAATTGTGCCGGGATAATCACTGATAGCTTTCGTACAAACTAAGGTATTTTTACCGTTTACGTTCATAGCGCACGAACCACACACGCCTTCACGACAGGAACGGCGAAACGTCAAACTGCTATCAATATGATTTTTAATAGTTAAAATTGCATCCAACACCATTTCCCCGCACATATCCAAGTCAAGATAATAACTGTCAATACGCGGATTTTCGCCACTATCGGGGTCAAAACGATAAATTTCAAATTTTTTCAACCGTGTAGCTTCCGGTGGTGCAGGAAACTGTTTGCCTGTTTGCAAGCGTGAATTTTTGGGTAACGCAAACTCAACCATTAATAAACCCTCTTTTTCGGTGGAATAACTTGCACTTCATCGGTGAGTGTATAAAGATGTACCGGACGATAATCAATACGCAGTTGCTGATTTTCCAACCACGTCAGCGTGTGTTTTAACCAATTTTCATCATCACGCTCTGGGTAATCTTCCCGCGCATGACCACCGCGACTTTCCGTGCGATTGGCGGCGGCAGCAATCGTTACCGTTGCTTGTGCCAATAAATTATCTAACTCTAAGGTTTCGACTAAATCGGTATTCCAAATCAACGATTTATCTTGAATTTGCACCTCAGCAAAACTGGCACGAACTTGTTGTAACTGCTGCATTCCTTCCGCTAACACTTCGCCGGTTCTAAAAACAGTGGCATGGTTTTGCATGGTTTTTTGCATTGCCAAACGAATGTCAGCGGTTTTTTGTGCGCCGTTTGCCAGTCTAATGCGATCAAAACGTGTGAGGGCTTGTTCACAACTATCTGATTTTAAAGGGGAGTGTGCGGTTCTGGGGTTGATTAATTGCGCACACCGAATCGCCGCCGCGCGTCCAAACACCACTAAATCCAGTAAGGAATTAGACCCCAAACGATTCGCACCATGCACGGACACACACGCGGCTTCACCGATTGCCATCAAGCCCGGTACAACTGCATCAGGATTGCCGTCTTTTAACGTCACGACTTCGGCTTTGTAATTGGTGGGAATGCCACCCATGTTGTAATGCACGGTGGGCAAAATCGGAATCGGTTGTTTAGTAACATCCACACCGGCAAAAATGCGTGCGGTTTCAGAAATACCGGGCAAGCGTTCTTTAATAATCGCAGGGTCTAAGTGTTCAATATGTAAAAAAGCGTGATCTTTATGTTTACCCACCCCGCGTCCTTCGCGAATTTCTAGGGTAATGGCGCGGCTAACCACGTCACGCGAGGCTAAATCTTTCGCATTCGGTGCGTAGCGTTCCATAAATCGTTCGCCTTCTGAATTGGTCAAATAACCGCCTTCGCCGCGCACCCCTTCGGTAATTAAACAACCGGCACCATAAATACCGGTCGGGTGAAATTGCACAAATTCCATATCTTGCAGCGGTAAGCCAGCACGCAATACCATTGCATTGCCATCACCTGTTACGGTATGCGCAGAAGTACAAGAAAAATAACTGCGCCCATAACCGCCAGTGGCTAATACCGTGACATGGGCGCGAAAAATGTGTAATGAGCCGTCTTCTAAGCACCATGCCAACACCCCTTTGCATTCGCCATTGTCCATAATTAAATCCAAGGCAATGTATTCGACAAAAAATTCGGCTTTATATTTTAATGCTTGCTGATATAGGGTATGCAAAATAGCATGACCTGTAACATCGGCAGCCGCACAAGTGCGCTGCGCCGCACCTTTACCAAAATGCGTAGTCATGCCGCCAAATGCACGTTGATAAATACGCCCGTCCTCGGTACGCGAAAACGGTACGCCGTAATGTTCTAATTCGATAATCGCCGGAATCGCCTCTCGGCACATATATTCAATCGCGTCTTGATCGCCTAACCAATCCGAACCCTTGACGGTGTCATACATGTGCCAACGCCAGTCATCTTCGCCCATGTTTCCCAACGCCGCGCTAATACCGCCTTGTGCGGCAACCGTGTGACTGCGTGTGGGAAATACTTTAGAAAGGCACGCGGTTTTTAAACCTTTCTCTGCCATCCCTAACGTGGCGCGCAAGCCAGCCCCGCCTGCGCCGACCACTAGCGTATCATAATGATGCGTGGTTATTTTATAACTTGTTGTCATATTCAATCCTGATAATCTTTATCCTATTTTAGCAAGAGTTTAAGTACCTGTGTTGTAGCGCAATTATTTTAATTGGCATATTGGTGTATTCTTCAAGTTGTGTTAGTTTTTTGTAACAACCTAATTCACATTTATATTTGGAGAAAAACATGTGTCAGCCGCACTGGGATGCTAATATCTATACAGAACATGCTGCCTTTGTGCCATCGTTGGCAGGCGATGTTATACATTTATTAAATCCGCAACCTAACGAAAAAGTTTTAGACCTTGGCTGCGGTGACGGAAAACTAACTCTGCAATTACATGAACAAGGTTGTCATGTTATCGGTATTGATGCCAGTCCTAGCATGGTCGCGGCAACGCAACATCGTGGCATTAACGCATATGTGGTAGATGGACATTATCTTGATTATCAACAAGAATTTGATGCGGTATTCAGTAACGCGGCTTTGCATTGGCTCACTGAACCAAGCAAAGTGATTCGTGGTGTGTATACCGCTTTAAAACCAAACGGTCGCTTTGTCGCTGAAATGGGAGGCGCGGGGAATATTGCCGCTTTATTAAAAGCAATGCAAAAGGTTTTTCAGCAACACCCTGAATATGGGGAGTTTAAAAACCCGTGGTTTTTCCCCGCTGTTGCAGAATATAAACAACTGCTAGAACAGGCAGGATTTACAGTCCCTTATATTGAACTTGTCCCACGCCCAACTCCGCTTGCAAGCGGAATTGCAACATGGTTAAACATGTTTGCCGAAGGCATTATGTACGCTTTGTCTGCACAACAAAAACAGCATTTTTTAACCGCAGTGCATGACCAATTAGCTGATACGCTATACAGCACGCAAAACGGTTGGGTTGCAGATTATGTACGTCTACGTTTTCAAGCAGTGAAAATTTAAGAGAAAATTTTAAATTGCTATAGCATTCATTGTATGCCGTGATAAATTTTAGCGGCCATTGCTTTAATTGACCTTTCGCTTGCGGTTTGATTACTCCCCTTTAGCTCAACAAAATAATTTTTTGCCAATTGCGCAGTTTTAACATTAACTACATGTACCATTAACGTAGAATACATAAAACTCAACTTTCGATGCTGCGAGACCAATACCCAGTCTGCACCTAGTTTTTTGCCCAACTGCGCAGTTAAATCAGCATGTTCAAATAAATAGCCTTTTCCTGCGTTTGCCTGTTGTTGAACTGTTTTATCAACGGCAATGATTTGATAATGGCTTTTTAACGCATCTTCTAACAACGGTTTAAAACCTGCGGTGCGGGTAACTTCAGAAGCAATATTTGGCAGCATTGTTCCGTCATCAAGTTCAACCTCTAATACTGCAATGCGGTTGCTGGCATAAGCGGGCGCACACAACAACAGCAGGGCAAGCAATAAAAGCTTGTTCATGGTAAATCCTCCAGTCAGTTGTTAATGGCTAATTTTGCGTAGATAACAGGTCAGCTTCCATGCCGTCAAGCCCTGCGCTAATCGCACTGTGTACTAATGCAGCAACGGTTGCCGCTTGTTCTGGCTGTGATTCAAAATCAATCGTCCACACCACCACTCCAAAGCCATCATATGAAGTAAATACTTCCACTGTCCCTTGATAATAACTCACCGGAAAAGGGGATACCGGTCGTTGATAAACTAGGCGGCGGCGTGTTTCATCAATTGCCTCAATGGTATCTTTGATGTCCCCCCCATTATCAGCAATAGTCATATAACGTAATGCCCCAACGCCTGTGCCTTCAACGCGGCACGTTTCGATAAACGGAAACCACACATCCAGCCGTCCGATATTAGAAATGGCGTTCCATACTAAATCGGCCGGCACAGCAAGTTTTTTGGTAATCGGTTGTTTAGTTTTCATAGCGTTTCTCCTGACAAATTGTAAAATCGGATGCGCTTAATTTAACAACGCAGTGAAAATTTGTATTGGAAAAAAACGACAAAAAACAGCTTTTAGTGCGTCAGGTGCGCTAAATTAAGCAAGCCGGAAAATTGAATGGTATTGGAACGGGTAATTTGCGGATAAAGCATGTCAGGTGATAAACCATACAACTCTTGAAAATCGTTAATTAAATGACTTTGATCGTAATAACCGGCTAAATAAGCAACATCTGCCCAATTTGACACATGTTGACGTTGAAACAGCGCGTTACGCAAGCGCACAATCCGCGCATATTTTTTCGGCGTTGTGCCAATATGTGCTTGAAAACGGCGTTCTAAAGTACGTTTAGTTAAACTTAACTGCCGCGCTAGCATAGCAATAGAAGAATTGCCGCAACTGTGATTCAGTTCGCGACAAGCCGTTTGCATCAACACATCTTCACGGTGGCGATTTAACAAGGACAGTAAAAACTGCTCAACACACTGAACGCGCTCAGGGGCATTTTTTTTTAAAGCGAGTTTATCTTCCAATGCTTCAACAGAATAGGGGGGGAAAATATCACGGCAATCTACGCGGCGTTCCGCACATTCTTTGACAATACC
>JACCEE011948726.1_pt1 | contig 26924 bp, 17 predicted proteins | sample 7449931 | NCBI WGS metagenome assembly JACCEE01 (sample SAMN15323457, study PRJNA562643) | freshwater metagenome | isolation source: river surface water | place: USA:Blue River Watershed | collected 2017-08-19 | reverse complement strand
TTTTGCTCGTTCTTGCTGAGTTCTTTTGCTCCTTTTAGGTTCTTTAAAGTTTTCATGATAATAGTTTTTGTTGATTATGGTTTCCTGAATTATTTATTGACACTCAGGGGATATGTCAGTTTATGTATGGAAGCGAATACCCTTAAGGCATTCGCTACTATTCCATATCTGAAATGGGTAAGGATAGTTAAATTACTTGCCAGCTGGATATTCAATGCATCTGCGGTTTTTACACCAGTAGCCTATGGGGCAGTCAGCTGTTATTACACAGGATGAAACACCACCATTGAGTTCTTTTTGTTCGTTTTTACTGAGTTCTTTTACTCCTTTTAAGTTCTTTAAAGTCTTCATAATGTAACGTTTTAGAGTTGTAATGAAAGTTGGAACTAACGAGTAATGATCGTTTAGTTAATCTTTACTATAGATACTATTCCAACTCGAGCCAAGGAACGCACACGTTGTTAATGCAAATGGAGCCTTTAGGGCATATGTGAGCAAAATCGCAACGTATCCGTCCTCCGTTGAGTTCTTTTTGTTCACTCTTACTGATTTCCTTAACTCCTTTTAAATCTTTTAAAGTTTTCATAGTAAGTGTTTTTTGTGTTTAACATTCTGAACAATTAGTGACACTCAGAAGGTGTGTCTGAAGTTTTATATTTCCCAAGGTTTTGGACGAGGCACGCAAACACCGTTGATGCATACGTCTTCGGGAACGCAAGAGATGAATCGACAGCGATCAGCAATTCCTCCGTTGATGTTCTTTTGCTCTCTCTTGTCGAGTTCTTTCACTCCTTTTAAATCTTTTAGCTCTTTCATGATTATGATGTTTTGGTTTGTATATTCCCACATTTTTGTGGTTTTAAGTTGTGCGTTGCTTATCGATGTAGGCTATTTGCTCCTGCTTCCAACTCAGCGGTTTGGCGATCGGTCTCGGAAGTGGTGCCCTCTTCTATTAACTCATCTACAAAGAAGAGTAGCTCTTCGCGTTTATACTCCTTAGGTAGCGATTGCCCATTTACCAATATTTCAGGCGTGAAGTTGAGGTTATGTGCTTTGCACCAGTTTCTTTGCATTCCTACTATTTCAGCATATAGTTCGCTTGGCTCTTCCCATTTTTGTAGCCATGCAACCGGCGAAAGTGTTCCATAGATATCGTTTAGCGCAAGGACGCAAGCTGTATCTCCTGCTTTGTTGTAAATCTCAATTAGCCGGAGGGCAATTTTTCTATCTTCTCCACCAATGTTATCGCTTACGTTGAACCTAATAGTGATGCGAGTGGCATCATCGTTCCTTTCCAGCAGCTTATTTACCAGCTGGTGTGCCTCTTTACAAAAGCCGCAAAGCGGATTGGTAATTACCACAATATCGAGCAGGGCGTTTTCGGTGCTATTTCCCAAAACTATTTCGTCTCTAGCATTTAGTTGTGTATTAATGGTTTCGGATCGGTTTAGTAACGACTTGAATATGTTGAAGCTTCGCTTGAATCGGTAATGCTCAATCTTTAGCAGGTCAAGGTCACGCTCTTTAATCAGTAGAGGCCAGATAACCTGCCACGCAGCATAGGTTGCTATAAAACAAAAGGCAATTAGCGCCTCATTTCTCGATGTTACAGTGAGCGTACTTGCATTAATGGTGGTAAAGAGGAGTGAAACTCCTTGTAACCAAAGTACAGAAACAACGCTGAGGCATAGCGGACACCACTTACGAACAACCCTGTATTGGTAGTAAATGGAGTAGATGGTAAATGGAAGTGCGAGTAGCGTAACTACTATAATTGAGTTATAAGCAGTATTCGTGCTAACAAATAGGAGCCAAGTAAGCGTAATAGAAACAAAGTAGATTATGCCTATATCGCTAAACTTTAACCCGGCAAAAAGCGTTGCTCCCTTCGAATTCATTACGGCATCGCAGCTGCTTGTTTTGCTTTCGGCTGAGCAGAACCTATTCAGTACTTTTGAGTGAATTCCAAGCTCGTGCTGTACTATCAGCACACAAATGGCTACTCCAACAAGGGCAAGTATAAAATGGATTGCTTGGAATAGGTTGGGCTGTTGTATAAAGAAGATAACTGGCAGCATTGCAACCGCAATAAATAGAGCAATCTTCTTAACGCTTACTCTTCGTGGCTCGGATATTGTTTCGCGGTTTTCCTCCTCTATAATAACAACTATTCCGGTCCAAATCTCCAAGAAGATAGGAATAGAAACCATCTGCTTTTTATTACTGTCGAGGGTGAGTTCAATCTCTTGGTCGTGCTTACATGCTAGCGCATAACCATTATGATTAATACCTTCGACCAATACCAGAAAAGCTGAGGGTAGCAGATCGAGTGTTTCTGCATTTGTAGGAACTTCTAAAGCGTAGTTCTTTATTGAAAAATGATCGAGCACGCCTGTAACTGAATGTAAACTAGGGTAAGTGGGGTGACTTAATATCTGGAACTCGAGTTCTTGATCGTTAATACCGATATTACTCTTTTGCAGTAGTTTTTTTAAGAGGTAGGCTATTGGCTCCTTCATAGTAAGTTGGTCGGTGTTGGTTGTTGTGTTTTTATAGACTTTGGATTCGGGTTTAATTATCATGCTCTTATGTAAACTTATGGCTAAATTGTTTTTAACGCAATAGACAAGAGTATCCCATGGAGTGGATACCTGCATTCTGTGCGTGAATAGGAAAGGAATAGGCGCGAATGCCCTAAATATTTTTTAGAATACTTTTTTTAAACTGCTCTGCCTTGCTTTCGGCCAGTGGAACCGAACCTTTTGCTGTAACAAGTTGGCATCCTTTCCCTTTAGGAATGTATTTTTCGATGTGTTGCAGGCTTATTATGTGCGAGCGATGGCAACGGAAGAACATCGTAGCGTCGAGCTGTATTTCGATATCTTCCATTTTACCTGTTCCTGTAATTGGAACAGGGGAGGAGGTTACAAATACTTTAATCTTTTTGTCGTCGGCTTCAATACGGATGATATCCTCAACGCGGATAAACTGAATGCCATCGGCGGTTTTAAGATGAAGTCGTGATGTTGGCTTTTGAGGCGAAGACTCTTTCATTGCGACAGGTTGGTTTTGGTTACATAGGCTCTCTATGCTTTTATCTGGCCGGATAAGCATAGTGTTTTATTGTAGGGCGGTTGACAACACCCAATTTCAAATGTATGAAGTTATGGGGATTAAGTCAATATTTAATTCTTTTTTTTTCGCTGATGCTGTAAAATAATTTTGCACTTATGGCATAGGGTGAAGTGGCTTCCGCCAAATTGCTTAATTCTAAATGTGTATGACCATTGTAATGTCAAGGAGAACCAAAATCTCTTAAAATTCTAATCAATTATTTACTGCCTTTTGCTTATGGTTTGGTAATATTTTGTAATTTCATCCTAACCAAGCCAATCAATTAAAACCAAAAGCAAATAGCGATGAAGAATATCTATGCCTACTATTTTGTCATTATTGCACCAATAATTCCATTCTACTTTTGGCACAATTATCTAGAAACAGAGTGGGTTGTATTTGCAGTTTTCTTTTACATCCTACCTTATCGAATAATTCTCGATACGTGGAGATTACTCTCATTGGAAGCTATTGAACCCAACAAAATTTGGATCACCTTAATCCCTTTTCTTCGATTTAAGTATTATCGGGCACTCTTTTTAGGCATTCGACCAAAAGATGAATCGGCGACTTTATCTTAAGTAGTCATTTTTGGTAAATATTTATACTCTCTTGTGTTGTGGGGTAAGTGGCATATATTTAAGTAGATGGATGGTTGTGCTTATCTTGTGTGTGAGGGAATATGCATGTGTCTACGTATAAATATGAGCAGTAAGTGTAAAAAAAAGACGAATCGTTATTTTTTATGGTTTACAATGCCTAATTTCGCCTCGGTTTTTTACCTGTGTAACTTATTGTTAATAAATTATTAAAGGGGTAATTATTTCGCGAATGAGAAAATGGCGTATTGATGATTCGGCCGAACTCTACAACATAGCAGGTTGGGGAGTTAACTATTTTTCGATCAACGAAAAAGGCAACGTGGTTGTAACACCTAAGAAAAACGGTGTAGAGGTCGATTTAAGAGAGTTGGTAGACGAGCTCACCCTTCGTGACGTGTCGGCACCAATGTTGATTCGGTTTCCAGATATTTTGGACAACAGGATTGAGAAGATGTCTAGCTGCTTTAAGCTAGCCGCTGAAGAGTATAACTACAAGGCGCAGAACTTTATCATATACCCCATAAAGGTAAACCAGATGCGGCCGGTGGTTGAGGAGATCGTTAGCCACGGAAAGAAGTTTAACATAGGTTTGGAGGCCGGGTCGAAACCTGAGCTGCATGCCGTTATTGCTATCAATACCGACAACGACTCGTTGATTATTTGCAACGGTTACAAGGACGAAGATTATATCGAGTTGGCACTGCTCGCCCAGAAAATGGGAAAGCGCATCTTCATTGTTGTGGAGAAGCTAAACGAGCTAAAGTTAATTGCTACCATTTCGCGCCGTTTAAAGATAAAGCCTAACATTGGTATTCGTATTAAGTTGGCAAGTTCCGGTAGTGGTAAGTGGGAAGATTCCGGTGGCGATGTAAGCAAGTTTGGATTAACCTCCAGCGAACTTCTTGAGGCCTTGGATATTCTTGAAAAGAACAAGATGAAGGATTGCCTTCGGTTGGTTCACTTCCACATTGGGAGCCAAGTAAACAAGATTCGCCGTATTAAGATTGCGTTGCGCGAAGCTTCGCAGTTTTACGTACAGCTCTATAAGATGGGCTACAATGTCGATTTCGTTGACATTGGTGGTGGTCTTGGCGTTGATTACGATGGAACCCGTTCGTCCAATAGTGAAAGCAGCGTTAACTACTCTATTCAGGAGTATGTAAACGACTCTATATTTACACTGGTAGATGCTGCCGATAAGAATGGCATACCCCATCCAAACATTATTACAGAGTCGGGCCGGTCACTAACTGCTCACCATTCTGTATTGATTTTTGAAGTGTTGGAGACAACTACTACTCCTACTTGGGACGATGAGGAAGAGGTTGGTCCAAACGACCATGAGTTGGTTCGTGAGCTTTACTCGCTTTGGGATAAGCTTAACCAAACCCGCATGCTCGAAACGTGGCACGATGCTCAGCAAATTAGAGAAGAGGCGCTTGATCGCTTCAGCCTCGGGTTGGTTGATCTGAAAACGCGCGCCCAAGTAGAGCGCTTGTTCTGGTCAATTGCACGTGAGATAAACCAGATGAGCGGTTCAACCAAGCATAACGTTGAGGATTTTCGCGGGTTGCCAAAGTTGCTTTCCGATAAGTATTTCTGCAACTTTTCGCTATTTCAATCACTTCCCGATTCGTGGGCAATCGACCAAATATTTCCGATTATGCCTATTCAACGTCTCGATGAGAAGCCTGAGCGGAATGCTACTATTCAGGATATAACCTGCGACTCCGATGGTAAGATTGATAACTTTATATCTACCCGTAACTTTTCCTACGACCTACCTGTTCACTCAATAAAGTCGAAGGATTCATACTACTTTGGAGTATTCTTAGTAGGTGCTTACCAGGAGATTTTAGGTGATCTTCACAACCTCTTTGGAGATACCAACGCGGTTCACGTTTCAGTAGGCAAAGATGGTTACACTATTGATCAAATTATCGATGGCGAAACTGTGGCTGAAGTGCTGGATTACGTTCAATACAACTCCAAGAAAATGGTGAGAACCGTTGAAACGTGGGTAACCTCGGCGGTTAAAGCAGGCACAATCAGCACAGAAGAAGGAAAAGAGTTTCTTTCGATGTATCGCTCAGGATTATATGGATACACATACCTTGAGTAACATTCTACTCTAAGCATTAACATATTTAAGGTGTCTCGAAAGGGGCACCTTTTTTTGTGCCGTTGTGGTTAGTCTATTTATCCCTATGAAGTATTTTCAGAACAAGGTTGCAGCATACAACAGACGCGTTGTATATACAAAGACTTGTTCGGGGGGCAGGAGAACGTAGGTAATTCTATTCGCAACTATATTGGGATTTCTTGCTGCAATACCAATTGTGTTAGGGTAGATGCATCTTTTGAGTAAGACTTAATAACAAGGTTATGCCAACTGTAATGTGTCTTTAGAGTAAAACTCTTTAACAACTTTCGTATTCTTTTCCATGAATTTCAGGAATTTGCAGTTTTTGTTTAATACGGTAACGGTAGGTGTCAAAAACGAACAAAAAAGAATGGATTGGTTATAAATTGTTATTAAACAGGTGAAAATTATTTTAAATTATCCAAATAATGAGTAAAATTGTGCTTGAAAAATAAGTGCAAAACTATGCAACCAACACCGATTAACCGCGAAACTGTATCTGATAAAATTAAGGCTTCCGGCCTTTTGAATGTAGGCAAGGCTTCTATACGAGAGTTAGTAAGGCTTGTAAATGAGATTGAGGCAGCAAGTGGAGAGACCTTTGTCCGCATGGAGATGGGGGTTCCCGGCCTGGCACCTGTGCAGGTGGGTGTTGATGCAGAAATTAAAGCACTCCGCAGCGGTGTTGCTTCCCTCTACCCAATGATAGATGGGATACCTGAACTTAAGTCTGAGATTTCTAAGTTCGTAAAGAACTTCATCAATGTTGATGTTGATGCCAAGTATTGCCTTCCTTCGGTTGGATCAATGCAAGGTGGAATGGCTGCCTTTTTGGTTGCCAACAGATGTCACGTTAGTAAAACAAAAACGCTATTCATTGATCCGGGCTTCCCTGTTCAAAAGCAGCAACTTAAGGTGCTTGGGATGGGTTTTGAGACCTTTGATGTATATAATTATAGGGGCGATAAGCTTAAGGCAAAGTTGGAAAGCTACTTAAGCAAGGGCGATATTGCAACTATCCTTTACTCCAATCCTAACAATCCATCTTGGATTTGCTTTACGGAGGAAGAGTTAAAGGTGATTGGTGAGTTGGCAACTAAGTATGACGTTGTTGTTATTGAAGACTTAGCATACTTTGCAATGGATTTCCGTAAGGATTTATCCAAGCCGGGAGTAGGCCCATACCAATCAACTGTGGCCAACTATACCGACAACTACATCTTGCTAATTTCCAGCTCTAAGTCGTTTAGCTATGCTGGTCAGCGCATCGGAATGCTAGTCCTATCCACTGCATTAGCCAACAAACAATTTCCGGATTTAAAGCGCTTCTTCTCGTCCGATATCTTTGGATATGCAATGATATATGGTGCACTTTACTCGCTCTCTTCCGGTACTTGTCATTCGGCACAGTATGGCCTTGCTGCTATTTTAAAGGCAGTAAATAGTGGCGAGTATAACTTTATTGAAGTTGTGAAGGCTTATGGCGAAAAGGCAAAGAAGATGAAGGAGATATTTCTTCGCAACGGGTTTCATTTAGTTTACGATAAAGACGAGGACCAACCGTTGGCTGATGGTTTTTACTTCACCATTAGCTATCCAGGACTATCCGGCGATCAGTTAATAGAAGAGCTTTTATATTACGGTGTGAGTGCAATCTCTCTATCGATAACGGGCAGCGAAAGATTGGAAGGGTTAAGAGCGTGTGTGTCGCAGGTAAGGGATGAACAACTTCCTGCTTTAGAGCAACGTCTTGCTATTTTTCATCAGAATCATCCGGTCCTTAAGGGATAAAAATAATTAAGTTATTTCAGTACATTTATCACAAATTTTTAACGATAAATCCTTCGAAACATGGCAAAAGTTAGAGGAGCAATTGTAGTGGACACAGAGAAATGCAAGGGCTGTGGCGTTTGCGTTGTTGCTTGTCCTGCAAAGGTGATTGGTCTTGCAAAGGAAGTAAACTCTAAGGGTTACAACTATGCATACATGGCTAATCCCGAAAGTTGCGTTGGCTGTACCAGCTGCGGTTTGGTATGTCCTGATAGTGCAATCACGGTTTATAAGGCAAAGGCTGAGGCTTAGCAAAACGAATTAATAACTTTAAAACATTGGTGTAATGGGAGAATTAAGGTTAATGAAGGGGAATGAGGTAATTGCCGAAGCTGCAATCCGTTGCGGTTGTGATGGCTATTTTGGTTACCCTATCACCCCTCAATCCGAGGTTATGGAAACCCTCATGATACGCCGTCCATGGGAAGAGACCGGAATGGTTGTTCTTCAGGCAGAAAGTGAGACTTCATCAATCAACATGTTATACGGTGGTGCTTCTTGTGGAAAGAAGGTATTCACCTCTTCTTCTAGTCCCGGAATCAGCCTTATGTGCGAAGGTCTTACCTACCTCGCAGGTGCTGAACTTCCTTGCTTAATTGTAAACGTTGTTCGTGGAGGTCCAGGTCTTGGTACTATTCAGCCGGCTCAAAGTGACTACTTTCAGGCAGTAAAGGGTGGTGGACACGGTGACTATAAGCTTATCGTTCTTGCTCCAAATTCAGTACAGGAGATGAACGACTTCGTTGATCTTGGTTTCGAACTTGCATTCAAGTATCGCAACCCTGCGTTGATCTTAACCGACGGTGTTATTGGTCAGATGATGGAGAAGGTTGAGTTGAGCGACTATAAGCCACGCTGGACCGAGGAAGAAATTGAGAAGTTACATGGTAGCTGGGCTACAACCGGTAAAAAAGCCAACCGTGAGCGTCACATTATCACTTCTCTTGAACTTGATTCGTATCGTCAGGAGGTATTCAACCATAAGCTTCAAGCTAAGTATCGCACCATCGAAGAGAATGAAGTTCGCTTCGAAAAGATGATGTGCGATGATGCTGATTACCTAATCGTTGCTTACGGTTCTTCTGCTCGTATTTGCTCCAAAACAATAGAAATGGCTCGTGAAGAAGGTATTAAGGTTGGTTTACTTCGTCCTATAACCCTCTTCCCATACCCAACTAAAGCTATCCAAGCAATGTGCGGTCAAATCAAGGGCGTTCTTACTGTAGAGATGAGTGCCGGCCAAATGGTAGAAGATGTTAGACTTGCTGTAAATGGCAAGGTTCCGGTAGAGCACTTTGGCCGTCTAGGTGGAGTAGTTCCTAGCCCTGACGAGGTATTGGATGCGCTGAAGAAACAAATTATCAAAGGAGGAAAGTAACCATGGATATTAAGGATATCATTAAGCCAGAGAATTTGGCTTACAGCAAAACCAAGGTTTTAACAGATAATGTAATGCACTACTGCCCTGGTTGTACCCATGGTGTAGTTCATAAAATTGTTGCCGAAGTAATTGAGGAGATGGGAATTCAGGACAAGACCATAGGTGTATCACCGGTAGGATGTTCAGTATTTGCCTATAACTACCTTGATATCGATTGGCAGCAAGCTGCTCACGGCCGTGCTCCTGCTGTTGCTACTGCAACCAAGCGCTTGTTTCCGGATAAGAACGTGTTTACCTATCAAGGTGATGGTGACTTAGCTTCTATTGGAACAGCTGAGATTATGCACGCTTGCAACCGTGGTGAGAACATCACTGTGATTTTTATCAATAATGCAATTTATGGAATGACCGGAGGTCAGATGGCTCCTACAACCCTTATTGGGATGAAGACTGCAACCACTCCATACGGTCGTACTGTTGAACTAAACGGTCACCCGCTTAAGATTACTGAGCTAATTGCTCAACTCCCCGGAACCTGCTATGTTACCCGTCAGTCGGCGCATACTCCAGGAAGTGTTCGCAAAACCAAGAAGGCTATTCAAAAGGCTTTTGAGAACTCAGCCAATAAAAAAGGAACCTCCTTTATTGAAGTGGTTGGAACCTGTAATTCTGGATGGAAGTTATCTCCAGTTAAATCGAACGAGTGGATGGTGGAGAACATGTTCCCAGCATATCCACTTGGCGATATGAAGGATGAATAGCCTTTTGTTAACTCTTTAAACGTTTGCAGACAATGAAAGAAGAAATAATTATTGCAGGGTTTGGTGGTCAAGGGGTTCTTTCCATGGGAAAGATTTTGGCTTACTCCGGCGTAATGCAAAACCAAGAGGTTACTTGGATGCCTTCGTATGGTCCCGAAATGCGTGGAGGTACAGCTAACGTGACTGTTATTTTGAGCGATAGCCGTATTAGCTCTCCTATTGTTCATGAGTTCGACACCGCTATTATTCTTAACCAACAGTCGTTGGATAAGTTTGAGTCGCAGGTTAAACCTGGCGGAGTCCTTCTTTATGACCCTAACGGTATTACCCGTCATCCTAAACGCACAGATATCAACATCTACAAGGTTGAAGCTGCCGAAGAGGCTGCTCGCATCAACAGTGCACAGTCGTTCAATATGATAGTGTTTGGCGCTTATCTTAAAATTAAGCCTGTTGTATTGATTGAGAATGTTGTTAAGGGATTGAAAAAGTCTCTACCTGAGCGTCACCATAACCTTATTCCTCAAAACGAAGAGGCAATACAAAGAGGTATGGCTATCATTCAGCAAGTTCATTCGGTATAGCTTTTTGCCAGCTTTATATCGAAGCCGCCCTTAAACAAGGGCGGCTTTTTCTTTCTACACACTGTGGATACGATTTGTGGAAAATATTCCCCACTTCGAGGGCGTTGAACTGTTTTTGTTTCGTAACAGATAGAATAACAGGCGTATAGTGTGTGCATCTTTTGTGTTGATATTCGTGGCACAGTTTTTATACTATAGTAGTTTATCTGATAAAGATTATGCTTACTGTGTTTTATTGGTTAAACGCAAAAGGCAAGCAGCTCTGCACTAGTTTGTTTGCTGAAGTATTAAATCCAACTTTATTAGATGTTCTCTACTAGCTCTACTTCATAATACCCGGACTGCTGCGTAACTGCTAGTCCGGGTTTGTTATTTTTGTTCTATCTTTAACCCTCAATACGGTTTACTTGAGATCGATTGCTTCCTCCGTAAGGGTAGCTCACTTAAGTGTTTAAGTTGGTTAAGATATTATATATGGTTAGAGCGCTTGTTGTAGACGATGATGTTACTTTTTGCTTAATGCTTAAGACTTTTTTGGTTAAAAAGGGTTTTGAGGTTGAGACTGGTTTTTCGTATAGCGAGGGAGTGCGCCTTATTACCAAGTTTAATCCGGATGTAATTCTTACCGACTTAAGGCTTCCTGATAAAGATGGGATAGACCTGCTTGAGATGGTTATGCGAGAGAGACCACAGATACCGGTTATTCTCATGACAGGTTACGCCGATATTCGTACGGCAGTTCAGGCAATTAAGCTTGGGGCTTTTGAATATGTAGCAAAGCCGGTAAACCCGGATGAAATTCTTGCAAGTATTGGTGCTGCATTGGCAGTAGAAGGAAAAAGTGAAAGTAGAGCTATTCGCTCAAAAGTAGTAGTTGAGGCAGAAGCCTACATCGATGGGCAGAGTCCATATGCACAGAAAAATCTAGAGTTTGTTAAGCTTGTTGCGCCAACATCAATGTCGGTGCTTATACTTGGCGAGAGTGGTACCGGCAAAGAGTTTGTTGCTCGTAGAATACACAACCTTAGCAGCCGTTGCGATAAGCCTTTTGTGGCCATCGATTGCGGTGCATTACCCAAAGATTTAGCAGCCAGTGAACTTTTCGGACATATGAAGGGTGCTTTTACCGGGGCTGTTTCTGATAAGCGGGGTCAATTTGAAGCAGCAAATGGCGGGACGCTTTTTTTAGATGAGGTAGGAAACCTTAGCTATGATGTCCAAATGCAGCTGCTTCGAGTATTGCAAGAACGTAAGGTGAGGCGTGTTGGAGCCAATAGTGAAATCCCAGTCGATATTAGAATCCTTTCTGCTACTAACGAGGATTTGAAGCAAGCTATATCTTCTGGTGATTTTAGGGAAGATCTTTACCATAGGTTGAATGAATTCTCCATTAATGTCCCTTCGCTACGTGAACGAAAGGTGGATTTACCGCAGTTTGTTTCATACTTTTTGCAACAGGCAAATACTGAGTTGAACAGAAACGTTCGTGGGTTTTCGAATGAAGTGATGGCTGTTTTTTCGAGTTACTCTTGGCCGGGAAATCTTAGGGAGTTGAAGAATGTGATCAAGCGCACCGTTCTTCTCACGCAAGGAGAACAGGTAGGTATTTCGGCATTGCCCGAAGAGATGATTTCCGATAGCAGCAATCCGGTAATTATGGAATCGATAAGCCCGTTGAAGGGTGTGGCGGCTAAAAGTGAGCAGGAGCTGATAATGCAGACCTTAGAGAAGGCTAGGTATAATAAAACAAAGGCCGCACAGCTGCTAAACATCGACCGGAAGACGCTTTACAATAAAATGCGCCAATACAATATTGATCTTTAAGCCAACTCTGTTCGAATTGCTGCGATCAAAATCTTAATCTGTTTCTGAAAGAGTTGCGATTGTTCGTAGAAGAACGTCAAATCATCGGTATTCTCTTTTCGAAACTTCTCTATTTCGCTGAGGATTAACGCACCTTCTTTTAAGCCCACTTGGCGGAAGTGGGGGAGTAGTTTATGGGCTAGTTCTGCCAGTTGTTTTTGGTCATTTCTTTCGACAACAACAGGAATCTCTTCCAATACTTGCTGCAGATTATCGAGAAGCGATTGGAGTATTTCATTAAAGGCTTCATTATCGTTCCCAATGAATTTTTTAATAGCGGCAAACGAAATACTTTCATTGGTGATAGGTGGTTCTTCTATATTCTCATTGCTTGGAGCTGAAATACCTAATAGAAGACCAATTTTAGTGAGTAGTTCCTGCTCGTAGAATGGCTTTGTGAGCACCGCATCGAAGCCATCCTTCAAATACTGTTGGATATCCGAATCGTTGCTAGTGGCCGAAGTGCAGAGTGCAGGTATTTTAGCGTATTTTTCATCCTTTCTGATTACTCCAATTAACTCCGGGCCACTCATTTCGGGCATATTCACATCGGAGATAAGGAGGTTGATACGTTGCTCTTGTTCTGATAGTATCTTAAGACCTTCAACGCCATTGGTTGCAGTAATAACATATGCTCCAAATTTTTCAAGAATGCTCTTTGTAAGAAGTAGCGTAATAGAATCGTCCTCAACCAGCAGGATGGTGCTACCTTGAAGCGATGTAATTTTGTTCTCTTCGCGTGGCGCATGCAAATCAGCCATCTCGCTTGCAACTTCAAACAGGAGCGATACCGAAAACTCAGCACCCTCCGATGGTAGGCTATTTACGTTTATAGTGCCACCTTGCATTTCTACTAATCGTTTACAAATAGCAAGCCCCAAGCCTGTTCCACCAAACTTGCGGGTAACGCCGGGATCGGATTGAGTAAACTCCTTGAATATACTTTCCTGCATCTCTTTGGGTATGCCAATACCTGTATCGGCAACAAGTATCGTTAATTGCCATTTATTCGACTCAACTTGCGCTCCAGCGGCATTCAACGAAACCTTACCATGCTGCGTAAACTTTATTGCATTTCCGAGCAGGTTTATTAATACCTGACGAAACCTCAGAGGATCGCCAAGTAAGATCAAGTCTGCAGGAAAGTTGAACGAGAAATCCATTGCCAAACCCTTCTGGACCCCTCTTTGCTGTATGAGATTCCATGCATCGCAGAGTGCCTCTTTGGGCGAAAATGGAATTCTTTCCAGCTTAAGCATCCCTGCTTCAATTTTCGAAAAATCCAGAATGTCATTTACAAGTCCCAGCAAATGTTCGGATGAGCTTGCAATAATAGATTGATAGGTTTGCTGTTTCTGATCAAGATTAGTTTGTCCTAGTTGTTCAGTAAATCCAATTATCGAGGTAATTGGGGTTCTGATTTCGTGGCTCATGGTTGCCAAAAATTGCTCTTTTACCCTAAGGTGCTCCTCCGCAACAAGACGTGCAGCTACTAGCTCTCGTTTAAAGTATTCGCTTCTTGTGAGATCACGCCCAATAAAAATGGAGAAAACAAGAATTGTTAGCAAAGCAACTATTCCGAGGATAATGGAAAAGATGTAGAGTCTGTTCTGGATTTCTGTGTTTTGTTCGGCGCGTTCAACCGAGAGTATTAATTCGTCTTGCTCAATCCGGTAAAGGAGGCGACGAATTTCGTTAGCAATTTGTTGATCGGTCTTTTGAAGATTCTTTTCCTGTGCCGATATCTCCTGTGTTATTGTAAGTTCTTTTTGCCTAAACTGAATTAGCTGGTTCTTCAAGTGTTCCGCTGATGTATCGCGACTCACGGAATACACAACGGAAGTATCCTTTCTTGTTTCGTATTTTGTAATTGCAGGTGAAATCTCTACTTTGTTTGGCTTTGAGCCGGTAATTGAAGACCACATCCGCTTAAAAATGTTTTCCTTCTGCTTCTCTTGAATGCTTACCGGAATTCGTTCAATGGTGTGAACCTGAAGTATTGTTTGCGATGTTCTTACGGTATCGGAGATTTGCTGGGCAATATTTAGAATGGTATCGCGGGTTGTAGTATCAACCATTTGTTGCCGCTTGAGCCCAAATAGTTTCTCGTGGATCTCCTGCTTTTTGCCAATTAGGTAGTCCACTTTTTTTATACGGCCACGCTGCGTCCTATTCTCGGTATCGGTCTCTTTCAGTGTTTTTATCTCGAGTTTTAGCTGGTCGAAGTTCTGAAGGTAGTCGCTTAAGTATTCCGGGGCTCTTGTAGCAAAGTATGCCCGCGCAAGTCGGTCCATCTCCATTAATCGAGATAGCATTCCGTTTACAAGTGTTGCTTTTTTTCCAGCAACCTCGGCTGCTTGTCTTAACGGTTTTGTTTTTTCCGACTGAGATAGGAGAAGAAATATTGCTGCCCCAATTAAGACAAACAATACAAGGAATCCTGCAATAACCTTTGCTCTGATGCTTCTCTTTTCTCCTTCTTGCTTCATTGGAATCAAAAATAATCCCGAAGATAGTTATTTCTACATTTCAACGATTTATTCAGAGTGAAGTTCAATGGGCTAAATGAAGTAAAATGAGTTCTAGAATCTGCGACTATTCTCCTATAGCCCATTTTCTATAGCCTTTTAAACAGACATTGACAGATATTCTTTAATGCATTGCTTTGTTGGGGGATGACGCCCTGTTTCTTCTGATCAAAAAAAGAAGCCACCCGAAGGTGGCTTCATAACATGCTAATGTTAACCTATATAAACTCACTATTCTGTTACAATTACTAGGTATTTTGATTTCTCCCAGAATTTGGTTGAGTTGGTGATAACCAGTTCGTCAACCTTTTTCTCGTTGCCCACAATTTCGTATGAATCGGATGGGTGAGTGCTGATTATGGTAATCGCTTTTGAATTTACAGGGATTGAGTTCAATGTGCGTATATCTACCTTCTTGAAAAGATCGGGTTGAACGTTGCCTTGAACCTTAAGTGATTTGCCTAAGCCAAGGAATCCACCCTCTTTTGCAATAATTTTCTTTGCAATTAGGTCTTTTTCTTTTCCAATAATGAAGTAGGCGGTGTTGATCTCTACAGTTTTTTCGCCAATTTCAGTTGCCATCTTTTGGTTCTCACCTCTTACGTTTGAGAGTGTATCGTTTAACGCTTGGATGGAGAAGTTCAGCTTGGTTAAGTTATCTTTTAATGCAGTAATAGTTGAGTCTTTTTCTACAAGTTGGATATTCATCTTCTCAAGCATCTTCTGCAATTCCACTATTTTGAGGTTCGACTCTTTAATTTCGTTCTTGAGTCGTGCAATGGTTCTCTTATTCTTGTTCATGAGGTCATTAATGAGCTTGATATCCTCATTAATCTTTTCGCGCACATCGGGACTCAACTCACCGCCCTTTGAGGTTTCTTTCGAAATAACGGCCTCTTTCGCTTTAATTTCAGCTAGGTTTGCTTCAATTTGGTTAAGTGATTCAAAGTAAGTGTTGATAGTTGAATCCTTTGTATTGGACTGGTTTAGCAGTGCTACCTTTTCCGCTTCAAGTTGAGCTATCTGTTCCTTTTCCTTTTGGTTGCATGCAGATAGGCCTGCAATTAATGCGATTCCGAGTAGTAAGCGTTTCATAGTTGTCGTTTTTATATTTACGCTAATGAGTAATCAATATACGATCCGCTTTGTGTAACATTCAGAATAGCAGTAGATAATGTTTGTTGTTGCTTTGATGTTGTGTGAAAAAAAATCCACAACTTGAGGTTAAGCTGTGGATTATGGCGTATGTTTAATCTGACTTAGGGGTTAAGAAGATCGGTGTTTCTGTAGGCTAGTATCTCGTTTAGCATTTCAATTCCTGATTCCGCCGCCTTGTTTTCCGGATTTTCTTCAAGTGCTTTGCCGTAGTAGTTTATTGCTTGAGCAAAGTTCCCCTCTCTTCGTGCAATATTTCCTAGAAGATAGAGTGCTTCGTCTTTTTCAATATTTTGGCTAATAAGTTTTTCCAAGCAACTCTTCGCCTCACTTAGTTCGAAGTTATCGATAAATTTTTTTGCCGTTTCTATATTTACCACAGTGTTGATTATTTGTAAAGATTATTTAACTGGATATATTCATACACTCCCTTGGGCATAAACATCCGAATGTCGTGATGGTTTAGCAACCACTGCCTGATTTGCGTCGATGAAATATCAATTGCTGGTGCTTCAACTATTTGAATAGGGAAAGGAAATGAGATTTCTTCCAATTCGTATGCATTTCTTGGGTAAACAAGCAGATCGGCAAGCCGCGGGATATCTTCAAAATTTTTCCACTTGTGAAAACTTTTCAAGCTATCGCCACCGATAATCAACTTAAACCTAACCTGTGGATACTTTTCCGTTAGATGAATTAAGGTTTGATGGGTATAGGATGGGGTGGGGAGGGTGAGTTCGTCGGTGCAAACCTTGAAGCCCGGATGTGAGTTTTCCACAGCAATACGTACCATGTCAACCCTATTATCTACTTTGGCTAGCCCCTCGACCTCCTTAAGTGGATTTTGAGGGCTAGGAACAAACCAAACCTCCGAGAGATTTGCAAATTCAACGAAGTAGTTGCCAATAGCAACGTGGCCAATATGGATTGGATTGAAAGAGCCAAAGTAAAGTCCAACGGTTTTCATCTTTGCTGTGCTTAATCAATCGGTTTTTACCTCCTAGGGCATCTGCAAGAAGGATCTAACGATACCACTTGCCCTTTCAATGGTGGCTTGAAGGTCGTCATTTACCACAATTTGGTCGAATTGAGGAGCATGGCTTATCTCCTCTTCGGCCTTAGATAGCCTTACTTTCAACGTTTCTTCGCTTTCGGTTGATCTGCACTCAAGCCTCTTTTTAAGCACTTCAATGGATGGAGGCATCACAAAAATAGCCAAGGCTTTTTCTCCGAAAATTGATTTGAGCTTTAAACCACCTTTAACATCGACATCGAAAATAACGTGGTTTCCTTTTGTCCAAATCCGCTCTACCTCACTCTTTAGGGTGCCGTAGAAGCTACCCGGATAAACCTCTTCCCACTCAACAAATTCATTGTTTTGGATTCTATTTCGAAAGGTGTCGGGTGTTAAAAAGAAGTAGTCTACACCATCTGTTTCGCCATTGCGCATCGAACGGCTGCACGCCGAAATAGAGAATTCCAGCGAGGGAATTTGCTCCAGCATTTTTTTCACAATGGTTGTTTTGCCTGCTCCTGATGGGGCAGAAAATATAATAAGCTTACCGTCCATACTTTTACAGCACGTTAAGAACTTGTTCCTTAATTTTTTCTAATTCGTCTTTCATCTCCACAACCAACTTTTGAATGGCGGCATGGTTCGCCTTCGATCCAAGGGTGTTGATTTCGCGTCCCATCTCCTGAGCAATAAACCCCAACTTTCTGCCGGCGTTTTCCTCCTCATTCATGGTGCTGATGAAGTATTTAAGGTGGTTGCTTAACCTAACTTTCTCTTCGTTAACATCCAGCTTCTCTATATAAAAAATGAGCTCTTGTTGAAAGCGATCGGGATCGGGTTGTGATTGTAGCTCCGAAACAGCTTCCTTGAGCCTATTCTTTACGGTTTCGATACGCTCTTTTTCGAATGGTTCAATTGCTGCCAGCTTGTGGGCAATGGCGTCAACTCGTGCAGTAAGGTCCACACGGAGTGCTTCACCTTCTTGAACTCGGAATGAGTTGAATTGGTTAATCGCCTCCAATACTGCAGCATAAACTGCTTGCCACTCGCCATCTGTTAGTTCTTGCTTTTCGGCTTTAAGCACATCTGGTAATCGAAGAATGGTTTGGAATACCGGTTCATTCTTCATTTTTATTCCGTTATCCTTGGCCAGCTGGTTCATCTGCTTAAGGTATGCAGCAAACACATCCTTGTTTATAATTGGATCTCTATCGTCGTGCGAATAATCCATGTATATAGAAAAATCGACTTTGCCTCGGCATATCTCTTTTGTAACTAACGAGCGAAGTTCAAACTCCTTTTCGCGATATACACCGGATACCTTGAGGTTGAGATCGAGCTGTTTGCTGTTGAGTGATCGTATCTCTACTGTGACTTTTTTCCCTGGGAATTCAGCATCCTTTTTCCCAAAACCTGTCATCGATTTTATCATGCCTGCAAAATTTAAACTTCAAAGGTAACACTTAATTCAAAAATAGCAGCGAATAGGCTAATGGATATGCTATAACAGTAAAAAAACAAATACTAAGTTTCTACCCACTAATTCTTTGTATATACTTGTTCGCTTTTGATTAAGGTTTTGTAGTTCAGTGTTTTGTATTGTAGTTCTGAAGTCGTTTTGTTTAAATTCAGAAAAAAGAGTTGACTTGTGGTTGAAAGTGTTGTAAATTGTATCGATTCTAAATAGGTCTGTTTATTTCAAAAACCTTTACATATGATGAAACATTTACCACGTACATTTCTCTTTACCCTTGCAATTCTAGCAGCTAGTTTCTTTGGAGGGACAAAAGAGGTAAATGCCCAAATTGAAGGTATTAGTAGTAATTTTTTATCAACCGATTCAGTTGTGGCTATTTACAACGATGCGAATGAGATTTTTATTCTTCCTGGTGCCTATGGCAACAGAGTGTTAGGATCACTATTTTTTAATGATGATCCGGGAACAACACTTTCTCTTTTTATGCCGGATGGTGTAACGCCTCTGTCTCCGGATATTCCTGTTCCCAATGGGGCAAAAGTCCGTGCCGAGAGAATGATTGCGGTAAGGGCAACAATTGCACGCGAATGGGTGCTTTACTATAGAGCTAATCTGGTATCAGAAAGTTATAAACTGGCAGTAAATCTTGGGCAAACATACCCTGGGAGCATAAATGGGTTTGTAAAGGGAACTACTGTCAAGGAGATTTTGGATACGCTTGTTTTAACAAACATTGCCGGACAAATCAAAATCTACAAAGATTACAGCAAAACATTAGAAGCGCTTCCTGCTGATCAGATCGGGTATAACTTTGTATTAGAAGTTACAACCAGTGATTTAATCAGTAGAGAAGATTATTCTCTTTACCCATTGAGCGAATTTTATACTCCTATAGATGTATTACCTACCTGTGGAGGTGATACAGGTGATAATGTTATGGTTAACTACATGGGCCAATATGCTTTTGGTGCTAATTTTAATTGGTATGTTAATGGAAACCTAATCAGTCAAGCAGATACATCAATTAAGCTGCATCTACCGGGAGGTAACTATAATTTTGAACTGAAAGTCTTGAACAACCTGGGTGGTTATGTTGCCAATCAGAATCAAAGTGTTTTTGTTCCAGGATCGACTGAAATGTTTGAGATGAGTAGTGGCGCAGAGGCATGCCCAGGGGTTCCTATTAGTTTTAATTACAACGGGAGTAGCCAAATGATGGAGTGGGATTATGGAGCAGGAACTTTTGTTCAATCCAATAACGATAACAACAAGCCATTCGAAGCTGGTTCGTATAGCATAAGGCTTAGGGTCGATCCAGGCTCTAACTGTCCCGTGGATACCATTGTTCGTTTGTTGACTGTGAAGAGCGGTGCAATACCATACAGTTTTGCTGATTTTTCAGCGCCACAAGCCTGTATCGGAGATAAGATTGGCTTTAGTGCTTCTGGTGGTTGGTCAAATGACTACACTTATACATGGGATGTTAATGGTGAGGCTTCCTTTACTAATCAACGGTTTAACTATGCTTTCTCTTCTTTAGGAACTAAAAAGGTTATTCTTACTACCTCTAATTCATGCGGTGGTATTTTAAAAGATACAGTAATTGTTGAACTAGGTGCCAATGTTCCTGCTAATGCCGATTTTAACTATAATCAAGTTGGTTTTGGCTGTTACTCGAAAACATTCCAGCTTAGTGCACAAGGTGTCGGTAGTTATATCTGGAATCTTGGCAATGGAATAACCTCGGTATTAGCTAGGCCAGTTGCTGAATTAACCTACGATCAGGAGGTTAAGTTAATGGTAACAAATGGCTGTGGCAATTCGGCCACCACTTCTAAGTATGTATCCTATTACAACGTAGGTAGTGGTTCTGGAAGCGTTAGTTTTTACATAAACGATTCTAAAAATGATTCAATTGTTGTTGCACCAGGTGAGCGGGTTGGTTTTATAAATAGTTCAAATATGCCGGAATCTGTTTCATACATTTGGACCTTTGGGGATGGTGCAACTTACGAAGGAAAGAGTCGTGATGTATTCCATACATATTCAGACACAATTACCGTGAGAACTTCTTATGAGGTAAAACTAGACCTCAATAGGCAATGTTCCACTAGCGTTGCTACAACGAAGCGGGTGATTGTTGATCCTAAAGAAAAGTTAATGGCAGTTCTAACTGCATTACCAACTCGTATATGTGCCGGAGATAAAGTCTACTTCTTCGATGATTCAAGAAGTGATGCCAACTATACATATTCAATTGATTTTGGCGATGGTAATTCTGTGAATGGAATATCGAACTTAGAACTTCCTTCATTAGAAGTATTACGAACCCATAAGTATGCAACAGCAGGAACGTACACCTATACCTTTACTGCACATGCCGGGCTCAACTCCAATACAGTTCAAGGGACAATTACTGTAACAAATGATGCTGGAAGGGTACCTTTTTACTTCATTGAGAACTCTACCTATAGAGGCCCTCGTCAATTCTTTGCAGAGGGTATGGGAGTTGATTCCACTCACTATATTGGTTTTTCCGATATAAATGAAGCATATGGCGACTATGAGTTGGGCTACCACTATTCTGCAACTGACCAAATACGTCGTTACTCACAAGGTCGATTTATTCGTAAAGGTGGCCAGCTGATACTAATAGAAGGAAATGGCCCATGCGGAAAGGATGCTAATTATGGTTTAACGGTTTATGGAGCTACTGATTCTCTCAAACTTGCAGCTGGAACCGATTTGTGTGCTTCTCGCCTTGCATTTTTAAATGGGAAAATACTGCGCCATGTAGCCGATGAGAGTAGCGCATCCGATATAGCTCGTAAGTATGCATGTCCTACCGATACTGTTCGTTTCTTAGTTGCAGGATCATCAACACAAGCTTGGCATTTTACTGGTAATTCTACTATTCAGTCGACCTTGGCACAGGCATACTACCAATACCCTACTGAGGGCAATTTCCTTGCTTATGCTGTTGTTGGAAATGCTTGCGGAAGGATTGATACCTTATATACTAAGGTCAAGGTATCAAAAGCCAACCTACCGGATCCATATTTCGAAATGGATCTTGTTTCACCGGTAGCGGGGGATGCAATTCGATTTATTTATAAAGGAATTGATGATGAGAAAGCCCCAATAAACGCCAAGTTACTTTGGATGTTTGGTGATGGCACCACTTCTACTGTTTTATCTCCTGTTCATGTTTTTGACCAACCAGGAACTTATACCGTCCGTTTGCAGGTTACTAATGGATGTGGAACAAGAGTATCTCAAAATGATGTTATAGTTGTTGGTTCCACATCAAATGCACCAACAGCATCGATATTGGATGGTAGTTCCAATACGGGTTATAAGCTAGCCGGTGTCGCATACCGCCTAGATGGTTCTGCCTCAAGAAATGCCTCAGGGAGTGTGACGAATTTATTGTTTACTTGGTATCCTCCGGTAGGTGTAACTATGACGAACTTAGCTACAGCAATTCCTAGCTATGTTCTTCCTGCCGATCCAATTTCTAAAAAGTATCTTTTCAAGCTTAAGGTGACCGATTTATCAACCCAAAAATCAGCATGGGATTTTATTGAGTTGGTTAGTGCTCCAAATCTTATTGCTAATGCCGGTAATGATTTTGAAGCAATGGAAGGCTCCAATGTAACCCTTAACGGATCTGCTTCAGTTGGCATTATAAATTCTACGTATTGGGAGGATGTTAATTACAAGATAAATATTGCAAACCCCAACGTACTAGTTACAACAGCAATGTTACCCAATGTTACAAAAGATTCAGTTGCTACATTTGTTCTAAGGTTGTATTCGTCTGGTTATGAGACTAGTGACACCTTACGCATAAAAATTAAGAATCAGTATGCTGAATACTTTGTTGACCCAGTCAGCGGAAATGATGATTTTAATGGATTGTCTACTGGCGCACCATTCAAAACAATTGACCGAGCTATTCTGGCAATTAGTTTAGATGGTATAGTTAACCTAATGCCGGGCACATACACTGGAGCGGGTAATAATCGGCTTGATTTACTAGGGAAGGATATTTATTTCAAATCTACTAGTGGTGTTGCTACAACAATCGTTGAAGGTTCTGGAACCGATACGCTTTTTGTTTCAGTTGGGGGATCTTCTTTTAGTTCGATTGAAGGGCTTACTATTAAGAACTTTGCTTTAGTTGCAGATATTAGCTCTGAAGCAAATCTGAAGCTGCTTAATAACCGATTCTCTAACTGTACAGTTGTTGCGAAAGGGGGCAGTAGCGACGGTGTTACAACACTTTTGGCTAAGCGGAATGTTTTCAATGAGTGTTTGAATCCATTCTATAATGTAAATTCCGATTCGTTGCTGATTTCATTTAACTCATTTTATTTCTCTACAAACCAATCGGGTGCAGTGATATCGTTCTGTAGCAACATGTATGCAGAAGTAACTAATAATATACTTGTTGGTTATAGTCAGGGATTCGATGTTTCGTATTCAAGTGCTGCCATTGTTACCTACAATGATATTTTTAATACAATGAATCCTGTAATAGGAGGAACACAAGTTTTTGGACAGATGGCCTTATCTCCAAAATACGTCGATCCTGTGAATCTAAACTTTACTCTGTTGCCTACTTCTCCTTGTATTGATGCGGGTAGTCCAGAGGTAAGGTATAATGATGTAGATGGTTCAAGGGCTGATATGGGAGCAATTCCATCATTCCGAAGTGCAGTTACTCAAAATATATCAATGCTTCGTGGCTGGAATATATTCTCTTCCAATGTTTTGCCTGTTAAGCCTAATATGCTTGAGGTTTTGAAACCATTTATTTCATCAAATCAGCTTATTAAGGCAATGGATCAATCGGGGAATGTGGTTGAAAACAGTTATGGCTATTGGGATAATTACATAGGTGCTATTGATTATACAAGGGGATATTTAGCCAAGTTCGATAGTGATGTAGCTCTTCCAATTACCGGTGCACCAATTGTGAAAGACTTCGATATTCCTGTTACATCTGGTTGGAATATTATTGGTATGCCTCTATCATCACCCAAAAATGTAGTTGATGTGGTGCAGCATATTCAGCAGTATGATAATTACCTGAAAGTGCAAAGTCAAACCGGTGCTGCGTTCGAGTATCTGCCTGGTTATGGTTGGGTTAATTCAATCGGAAAGTTAATGCCGGGACAGGGATACCGTGTTCAGGTTGAGGCCAACGAGGTTATTATGTTTAGTGCGCAGGCATCTCGTTCAGCAGATAATTTTAGAACAGTAAAGGCAGAAAAGTCCAATTACTTCACACCTATTTGGTCGGGTAATGGGCTAAACCATATGAATGTATATGTAAATATCGGTGCTGGGCTTAACCTTCAACGAGGCGACGAAGTCGCAGTATATTCAAATGGGCGATGCCTAGGTGCTGCTTCTATTTACGACGCATCCATTTTACTTCCTATCCTAATTAGCCAGGACGATCCTGCTTCTGAAGAGATCGATGGATTTAAAGATGGAGATATGCTGTCGTTTAAGGTATATCGGCAGCATGAGAATTCTACTTCCGAAGATTTTGTTACCTCTTCAGCAGGAATTGACCTTGCCGCAAAACAAGGTGGTCGTCTAGTGATTACATTGAGTCCAAATGGAACAACCGGCAACGATATTGTAACAACTATTGAAAACGCATTTGGAGTATACCCTAACCCTTCGGAGGGCGAGGTTAATATTGAGTTTTCTAATGCTGAAGATGGTAATGTTACAGTTGAGGTGTTCAACGTAGTTGGAAAACGAGTTGCAGTCGTTGTAAATAAGGTTTATCAACCCGGACAGCATACTGTAACATGGACCGGTTCAACAATTATGGGCGATAGAGTTGCTCCCGGAATTTACCTTGTTAGGTATACTATTGGAACTGCAACTATTAGCAAACGAATTGTAATGAAATAAAACCTGAAATTTCCTGCCGAGGTATATTCTCGGCAGGATTTAATCTCTATATACTATGAAAAATATTGGACCCAAAATAGTTACATGGTTATTCTTGCTGGTTGGAATCAGCACCATGGGGTATTCCCAATCACACTTTAAAACAGTGTGGAGCGGGAATGGATACAACCATATGAACATATATGTTCAAAAAGCAACAATTAATGGACTGAGTCTTCAGGCAGGAGATGAGGTTGCTGTGTTTGAAAATGAAAATTGTGTGGGCGTTACTACTGTCGCTTCGGTGGCCAACGTAATCATGATTCGTGCTTCAGCCGATGATCCTACTACCCCTAATATCGTAGATGGATTTAGTAATGGTTCACAAATTATCTTTAAAATCTGGTCGTCCAAATCAGAAATGGAGATTACTCCAGAGGTTATTACTGTTTCTGGTAACAGTTATTATAACCAATTGGCAACAAGCGTTTTTGCACTAGATGCGAACTTGGAAGTAAAGCCGGTTGCTAATGCCGGATCGGACCAAGTTGTAGCTGAAGGGAAGAGTGTGAAGCTTGATGGTTCAGGTTCTTATGATCCTAAACAAGCTTCATTAACTTATAGTTGGATTTCTCCTTCTAATATTGTATTGAGTGCTTTATCCGCTGTCGATCCTGTATTTGATGCACCGGAGGTTGTTCGCGACACTATTTTATATTTTTATTTAGAAGTTAACAATGGAAGCGCAACTTCATTGCCTGATACGGTAAAGATTATTGTAAAAAACATTAATAAAGCTCCGGTTATAACTGGCCAGATTCCAGTGACCGTTAACGAGGATGCTTCTTTTTCTATCGCTCTAGGCAATCTGACATACAGCGATGATAATCCAAACTCAATTATAACCCTTCAAATTTTGCCAAGTGAGAGTTATCGGTTTAATGGAAATACAATTATTCCAACTCCCAATTTTAATGGAACCTTAAAAATTATTGTTCGCATTTTCGACGGTGAGCTATATAGTGCTCCATTTTCGCTTATTGTAAATATAACCCCAGTAAATGATGCACCAAAGTTTGCCTCATTTCCTTTAAAAAAGGCAATTGTTGATCGTGGATACATATATATCCCGAAAGGAATTGATGTTGATGGGGATGCAGTGACCATAACTCCTGTTACAGTTCCTTCTTGGCTTACATTCAGCAATAATGAGTTGAAAGGAACGCCTTCAAAATCGGATATAGTGGAAGGCGGTTCTCTTGTTGAGTTGGCTATTTCGGATGGTAGTGTTAGCGGGGATGTTCAGTCGTTTAATATTCTGATTGATACGGTGTCCACTGCGCCATATCTTCTAAAGGGAGTGTTGAATATAGCTACGGTTGGCCTTGAATATGCCGACACAATGGGCGTGTTCGATGTTGATTCAGATACCGCTCGGATTACGTTATACAATGCACCATCGTGGCTTTTAGTAAACGGGAAGAGCGACACGGTATTTACTGTTAATTTCACCAATAAGCTTACATCTTTCAAATTAAGCGGTACACCTTCGTTGAATGATCGTGGCGTTAAGCAATTGTTGTTTGTTGCCAATGATGGAGTATACAAGAAAGCGAAAATGCTTCCTCTTGTAGTTGCTTCAAAAAACACTCCACCTGTTGCTACCGATAAATCGTTAAGCTCAAAGGAGGATGAACCTTTGTTGGTTGTGTTGGAGGGAGTTGATCTTGAAACGCCATCTACATTAAACTATGTAATTACCGCAGGACCTACTGATGGAACGCTTACGCGGTTAGGTAGAAATGTGTTCATATATAGGCCGCTGAAAAATTCCTTTGGTAATGACTCATTTGAGTTTAAGGTGGCTGAATCTGAAGTTACCGGGCTTTTCGATCTAGGAACTATTTCTATTGCCGTTGCACCGGTAAACGATAGACCAATTATTACGGATGGAAACACTATTTATAGATTATTTTCGGGTGAATCAGTTACACTAACTGGCATTACAATGTCGGATGCTGCAGATGCAGGAATGGCCTCTGCTACAGAGTTAGTTAACCTTTATGGACCATTCCATGGCAGCTTTGATCCCGTTTCGCAGGTTTATACTGCTAATGCCAGCTTCCAAGGTGTAGATATGGTATACCTTGCTGCTAAGGAATTAGGAAGTGCCGGATTATACTCTAAGCCTATATCTATTAGGTTTACGGTAATAAAGCCTAATACTCCGCCGCAGTCATTTGCAAAAACTGTAATTACAAATGAGGATATGCCGGTCTCTTTCTCTTTAGGTGTAAGTGATTCGGAGGAGGATATTTCCAGGTTATCAATTCAGCTGGATTCACTTCCAAAGTTTGGCGTAATTACTATGAATGGTGGGCTTGTTACCTATACTCCAAATGCAAACTGGAGTGGTGTTGATTCTCTTGTTTACAAAGTAATAGACAGCCAGGGTGCAAGTTCTGATACCTCTTTGATTAAAATCATCTGTTTGCCAGTAAATGATGCTCCTGTAATTACTAATGGTTCAATTAGTATGGGCGGAAATACAACAA
>JACCEE012655793.1_pt1 | contig 26943 bp, 18 predicted proteins | sample 7449931 | NCBI WGS metagenome assembly JACCEE01 (sample SAMN15323457, study PRJNA562643) | freshwater metagenome | isolation source: river surface water | place: USA:Blue River Watershed | collected 2017-08-19 | reverse complement strand
GTTCTAACATGGCTTGTTTTAATTGGTCTAATTGCTGTATATTGGGAATTTCTAGCTGTAATTCAAATTTTTCTTGGCGATAATCTAAACGAGTTAAAGTTGCATTGAAACGTGGAAAAAGTTGTCCGAATTGGATTAATTTAGGCAAAAATGCGTTAGTGGCGTTGGTTGTTTTGGGCGAGCGGGTGAGTTCGCGCAGGTGTTGTTCCATTTGCACACGCGGATTTACTATCCGTTTGATGTCTGGAAATGTTTCATGTAATACATTTTCCATTTGACTGCTGAGTTGGGCGCGTTGTTGTTGCCATTGTTGATAAGTACGCCATTGTTGCCCTGCGAAAACAAGGAGTAACGCTAAACTCAATAAAATCGTGGGTAGCCATGGTCGCCATGCCAAGGTAAGTGTATCAATCGGGCGATATTCGCCTTGTAGCAAATTTAGCGGACGGGTGTTTTTTATTGCTTCATACCACCAGACCATCCAGCCTTGCGGATGAACATGGCGCGTCATTTGTTTTTCTAATTCATTATTTTCTTTGAAATTTTCTTGCTTATTTTCGTTTTGCGCAGGCGTATTGCTTAATAAAAGTAATTCGGGCGGGGTGGAAGTTTCGGGCGATAATTCATCGAGTAAGGTTTGGATAAATTGTAAAGGCGTTTCGGTTTCTAATGAAAAACCCGCTTGCGCGCCCGTGCGTATCCAAAGTTGTTGTTGTGAATAGCTTAAACTCCACTGATTATTTTTCCAAAGCGGTAATGCAAATACATCGGGTACAACTAAAGTTGCTTGTAATCCAGCTTGTTGCCATGCTTGTTGATAAGCGGCAAAGCGGGCGTGTTGAATCACGGCAACATTTAATTGTCCATTTTCCCATTCGCCTAAAGCAAAATGGAGATTTTCCACTTCATCTGCAAATTGGTCTTCTAATGTGTACGGGACAGCTTGGCGCAGATAATGATGATTTTGAATCCCCGCAAACGATTGGCGCGGCAATTCAACGCGCGTTAGTACAATATCTGTGCTGGGAATGAGGATAATCGCGGTGCGTGCTTCGGGCGGTAAGCTGGTCAGGGGGGCGTGATAGTGTCCTGTAAGCCACTGTCCTTTTGTGTCAAAACATGCCCAACTTACTTGGGAGGGTAAAGTATCCGTTTGGGGAAGTTCAAAACGACAAATAAGATGTGACATATTAGCAAGCAGTCAGAAGTTGTATTGATTTGACCGCGTATTAAGAATATACACGGTCTAATTTTTCAAATTTTTTCCAAAAACAAGCGAGCGTTAATCGCGATTCGCAAACGTGCGGTATTTGTGATATGCAGCCCGTGGCGTAGGTTGCGCAAAATAACGCGGCATAATTGCTTCTACTGAATGTGGTTCAATGCCTAATTCTGCAAAATCATTTTCCCGACAAACGCTATCAATTTGCAAAGATTTATAGTTATCGGTGGAGAATAATTTAACGGGTAATTTATCCATAAACTGTGCTTGTTTTAAGGACATTGAATTACTCAACGCGATAATGCGGCGTTTAACTCCCATCATACGGGCAGTTGTTTCAACAATTTGTTGTAAAGTATACACTTTAGGGCCACATAAAGAGTAACTTTTGCCGTAATGCGCTTTATTTAACAAGGTTTTTGCCATTGCTGTCACGACATCATCAATCCACACAGGCGCAAGCCGACTGTTTGGACAGGCTAAAGGAAAGATAAAAGGCATTAAACCCAGTAATTGGGCAAAACGGTTAAAGAAAGAATCATCTTCCCCAAAAATAACAGAAGGTTTAAAACTAGTGACATTTAAACCAGAACCGTGAATTTTTCTTAAAGCTTCCGCTTTGCTTTTTAAATAAAAACTGGGCGGATTGGGCATATCTGCATTTAGCGCACTCATAAATAATACATGTTTGATATTATTAGCTTTGCAAGCTTCAATCAATTTATCGGTTAATTCTACATGCGCTTTTTTAAAGCCTTCACCGTTATTGCCATTTTCATTTAAAATACCGACTAAATGCACAACAGCGTCACAGCCTTGTACAGCGGCATTTAATTCATTTTGTTGATAAACATTCGCAGAAATAACTTCAGTATTGGGTAAAACTAAACAGTCACGATGCGCTTCGCGTTGGCGGGTAATTAAGCGAATGCTATGTTTTTCTTTAGCCAAACGGCTGGCTAAATGTCCGCCGACAAAGCCCGTGCCCCCTAAAATTGCAATTTTTGCCATGAAATTCCAATCCTTTGTTGATGGTTAACTTAGCGGTCAATGTTATTGATTGACTGAATTCGCTTTGTACCGTTTAAAATTTTGTACATAGTTGTTCGCCGTGCGATAAATACCTTGAATTTCTTCTTCCGTCAATTGTCGCACGATTTTTGCAGGCGTTCCCATTACTAATGAGCCATCAGGAATTTCACGCCCTTCGGGAATCAAACTATTCGCACCAATAATACAATGTTTTCCAACCTTAACGCGATTTAAAATCACTGCGTTAATTCCTACTAAACTGTAATCACTGATTTGACAGCCATGCACCATTGCCAAATGCCCAATCGTCACGCCTTTGCCCAACGTTAATTCTACACCGCTATCCGTATGTAATACTGCGCCATCTTGAATATTACTGTCTTCGCCGATAGTAATATAATCATTATCAGCGCGTACTACGGCATTAAACCAAATACTTGCATTATCCTTAAGCACAACAGAACCGATAACTGTTGCATTAGGGGCAATGAAATAATCAGAGCCTTCTATACGAATATGTCGTTCATCAAGCCGATAAATCATAATTTCACTTCCTAATATAGATAAAAATATGTTGAAATAGTGCAAAATGTGTTATTAACTGATGTGTAATAAATTAAGAATAAAGATTGCTTAAGTTCAATACACTTGGCTATTAATTGTTAATTTTTACAATAGTTTGATTTTTCTTCATAAAATATTATTTTCTTTTAATTCAATCCCTAAATAACTTACTAGAGATTGGCAATGAATGCCGTGGATATTATAAATCATAAAGGTACATTATTGATTGTGGATGATACGCCCGCTAACGTGAGTGTATTATTTAATTTTTTAACACAAGAAGGTTTTAAAGTGCTAGTCGCTAAGGATGGTTCTAGTGCTTTACAACGCGCAGAGTTTGCTCGTCCTGATTTGATTTTACTAGATATTATGATGCCAGGAATGGATGGTTATACTGTCTGCCAACAATTAAAATTGCGTGAAGAAACCCGTGATATTCCAGTAATTTTTATGACGGCATTAGCAGAAACTACAGATAAAGTAAAAGGTTTTAATTTAGGCGCAGTAGATTATGTCATTAAACCTTTTCAACAAGAAGAAGTATTAGCACGGGTAAAAACCCATTTAAATATTTTAAAACTACAACGAGATTTACAAGCTTACACGCGCGAATTAGAAAAACGTAATCGTGAAAATGAAATGGCGCGCCAAGCGGCAGAAGTAGCGAATAAGGCTAAAAGTGCATTTTTAGCTAATATGAGCCATGAGTTACGCACGCCCTTAAATGCAATCATTGGCTATACTGACTTATTGCAAGATTATGCACTAGAAATGTCGCCAGATGAAATTGTCAAAGATTTAAGTAAAATTCAAACCTCTGCAAATCAATTATTACATTTAATCAGCGATATTTTAGATTTAGCAAAAATTGAAGCCGAGAAAATGGAGTTAAAACCCAAACATTTTGCTTTAAAAGAATTATTAAGCGAAATTATTACCATTATTCAGCCCTGCTTAAATGATAATGAATTGTTAGTAAACTACCCGCCGAATGTTGGAACAATCTATGCTGACCCTTTGAAAATTCAGCAAATTTTACTTAATTTACTGAGTAATGCTGCCAAATTTACACAGCATGGAAAAATTGAAATGACCGCTCAATTTATTGCGTCTGATATTATTTTTATGGTTAAAGATACAGGCATTGGGATGGAATCAACTGTCATTGAAGATATTTTTAAACCGTTTAACCAAGTAGATAATTCTTCTACCCGCAAATATGGTGGCACAGGTTTAGGACTGACGATTTGTAAACACTATTGTGAAATGATGAACGGCAGTATTGAAGTTCAGAGTGAATTAGGTAAAGGTAGCACGTTCACCGTCAAAATTCCGCTTTAACTCAAGTTGAGAATGCTTTATGTCTTTTTCTACTTCATCCCAACAGTTTATAAGCAATGCCCGCCAAGCTTTAAATAATGCCAATTTACAAAAGGCAATGTTAAAAGCGCGCAGTGGATTTGTAGATAAACGTCAAAAAGCAATTGCTTTATTGCCTGAATTTGAACTGTTACGGCAACAAGCGCAACAGATGAAACAACATACTTTAGCGCATTTAGACCATTATCTCTTAGAATTTGAACAAAATGTACAGCAACAAGGCGGACAAGTTCATTGGACGCAAACGCCTGAGCAAGCCCGTGAAGCCATTGTCGCAATTTGTCAGCGAGTCAATGCAAAACGGATTACCAAAGGCAAGTCTATGATTGGCGAAGAAATCGCTATCAATCAAGCATTAGAAGCTTTAGGCTGCGAAGTGGTAGAAACGGATTTAGGCGAATACATTATTCAACTCGCCAAAGAACCGCCCAGCCACATTATCGCTCCCGCTGTGCATAAAACCCGCGACGAAATTGCCGATTTATTTCAAGAACATCATCAAGCCTATGGTTTTACTGAACGTTTAACCGAAATCCCCGCGATGGTGAATGAAGCACGTCTTATTTTACGCGAAAAATATCTGACTGCGGATGTAGGTATTACGGGCGCAAATTTTTTGATTGCGAATACAGGCAGCGCGGTGATTGTCACCAACGAAGGCAATGGCGATTTGACCAGTTGCCTGCCCAAAGTACATATCGTAATTGCCAGTTTAGATAAAGTTGTGCCCAGTTTAGCCGATGCGACGTTGTTAATGCGTTTACTCGCCCGTAGCGCAACGGGACAAGAATTAAGCACTTACACCACTTTTATGACTAGCACAAAACGCCCTGCTGATGTAACAGGACCCACTGAATTTCACGTTGTGTTAGTGGACAATGGACGCACAGACATGCTCGGTAACGAGTTTAAAGACATGCTACGCTGCATTCGCTGCGGTGCATGTTTAAACCACTGCCCTGTTTATAATGCGATTGGCGGACATGCTTACGGCTGGGTTTATCCAGGGCCGATGGGCTCAGTGCTCACGCCATTGATGATAGGGATTGATAAAGCTCCCGATTTACCGCACGCTTGCACTTTTAACGCTCGCTGTGAAAGCGTTTGCCCGATGGGCATTCCTTTAACCCGTTTATTGCGTTTACATCGAATAAATACCTTTGCCCAGCAACTGATTCCCCGCCCACACCGTTGGGCATTAGCTGCATGGGCAAGTGTTGCCCGTCGCCCATGGCTTTATCGCACAGTCACCCGTCTTGCAAATTGGGGTTTACGTTTTTGGGCAGGACGACAGACTGCTTTAAAAAGCTTGCCATTGGCGCAAGGCTGGACAACTTCACGCGATTTACCCGTGCCGCCCGCAAAAACTTTTATGGCACACTGGAAAGAACGGCAAAAAAATTAATTTTTGTCAGATACAAGTGATTTAAAAACTAACCATATTAACGCGAGTTAGACGAGTAAACACTTTAAACTCAATGGATTGTTAGGATTAATAATCCGTTGAATCCATACCAACAGACCTACTAGGTCTTGAAGACCTAGTAGGTTTTTGTTTTCATTTGAATCTCGTGCCGAACTCAAGTTACTAGATAAATTAGATAGAAAAGACATTAATGCACCCAATTCTTGCCTTATTGCCTACTGAAACCTATACCAAAATTGCGCATTTTATTCATTTGCCCAAAGTAGATTCGACCAATCGCTACGCATTAATTTCACCGTTAGCCATGCCATTGATTTGCGTAGCAGATGAACAAAGTGCAGGGCGAGGGCAATATGGGCGGCAATGGCAATCCTATTCTAAACAAGGGGTTTATTTATCCATTAAAGTTCCTTTTCCCAGTTTGCAGCATACGCAAGGCTTATCAATTGCTTTAGCGGTCAGTGTCGCACGGGCAGTGCAAAATTTGCACAAACAACTCTCTCTCCTTGCTCCCCCTTTAGCATTGCAACTCAAATGGACGAATGACCTGTTATTTGAACGCGCGAAATTAGCAGGAATTTTAATCGAAACTATTCAACATGCAGATAAATTACATGTCGTCGCAGGCGTGGGTTTAAATATTCAATTATCTAGTTTTGTTAAACAGCAAATAGAACAAAGTAGCACTGATTTACAAAGCATTTTACAAATTAAAAATTTGAGTACCCGTTTCTTAACACAAAAAGCAACTGCTTGTTTAATTAAGGAAGTTTTGGATACTTTGTTACATTATCCCCACACTGGTTTATCGCCGTTCTTAGCTGAATGGCAACAGTGGGATTATTTAGCGGGGCATCCAGTACAAATTTGCTGTGCAAATGAAGCGATACAACAAGGCGTTGCGCTCGGGATTAATAAACAAGGTGAACTTTTAATTGAAATTGCGGGTAAAACGCATTGCTTTAGCAATGGAGAAATTCGCGTGCAGCGTTTGGATTAGTTTGTAGTCTATTACTTTGAATCTGTTCCAATTTAATAAAGACCTGCTAGGTTTTAAAAACCTAGCAAGTTTGTAGTTTGCGAGTTTGCCTGTTTTCAAAAAACTATCCATTTTCAGGTAAATCACGACTCATTCATTGCTTGCCATTGTTGCAAAAACTGTTGACCAGCAATGCCGACCACCATCATTTGCGTCGCTTGTAAATGAATTTCTACTTGTCGTTGCGCTTGCCCATATAAATGCAATTTATCGTGATAACGTTCTGTCAGTGCATAAATTTGTTGATTTGCCGACCCGCGCAAACTCAAACCATCATTTAAATTTTCTATAAATTGCCCATCAATTAATAAATCAATACTTGTCAATAAATCGGCAATTGCTGATTTTTTCTGCGCTTGTCGCTGCAACTCTTTGAATTCATAACCAGAATAAACAATTACGCCTATATCACGCTGTAAACGTATTTGTTGAATTAATAAAGCTAATTCTTGCGCTTGTAGAAAAGGTTCACCGCCCGTTATCGTCAATCCTTCAATATCCACTGTAGCGAGGATTTCATCCGCTAATGCGTTAATTGTAACGGTTTCTCCGCCTTCAAGCGGTAAAGAATCGGGAGTCATGCACCCCACACAGCGGAAAGGACAGCCTTGCACCCAAATGGCAAACCGACTAAAACACCCTAAAGTTTGTGTGCGTGAAACTTTAGCATAGAGTTTTAAAGAATCAACAGACATAACGAATAGTTTTTCTTATCAGAAGGCTAAAAAAATTGAAAAAGCAATTTTTAAAAGTTAGTTTAAATTTTTTAACCAGTTTTTCTCTAATATTTAGCTTTAATAGCCCAGCAGAAGAACAAAACTGTGATTTTAATTTTGAGCAGCTTTATTTTGCAATTGCAAAACAGAATCCTCAAGTCTCTTTAAAAGAAGAATATAAATTTTTATTACATTCTACGGAAGAAATTTATTTCACCAAAGCAGGCTATACTTTAGTAAAAATTTCTAAAACACGAGGATTTATTCCACTGCTCAAAAACAAAAATCAAGCACTTGCGATTGTAGAAACGGCTAAAATAGAAGCGTGCCGTTTATTAAAGCAAAAATATTAGAAAGGTTTTTCTGTTATTAATGGTGCTTGTAAAACAGGGAAAATACTGCTAACCACTGTTCCTACACCAGCAGAGATAACAAAAATCATGATAATCCCCATAATTAAAGAAACTTCTAATGCTTGTCCTACAACATAGCCATAAACAACAATTGTCCAAATTGCAATAAATAACATAAAAGCCAATGGCAATAAAACTAAAGCATTAATTTCAGTATCAGGCTGAATATTTTCAGGCGTTAATAACATCACTAGAATTAAAGCGGGTAAGCTAAATAATTCTAACAATGTTCCTGCGCCTAATAATGCTGTTAAAGTTTGTTGGATGCGATTTTTATAATCTGCAAAATAAAGTAATGCAGAAATAGAGAAACATAATAAACCTGCCTCTATTAAACTAATACTTAATGCTATTGTAATACTTAAAGCAAAAGCAGATAATAAAAAACTTACTAATATATGCAAAAGCATAATAGTGGTAAATAATGCAGAAGCTGCGGGCAAAGATTGTGGGCCTTTTTTTAATAAGCAAATCTCTAAAAAAGGTTGCCAAAAACGAATAAACAATTCCATATCAGTTTAATTGTATCCTTTAGCAAAAAATTAATGTAATGCTTTTAATGACATTAAATCTAAATCAAAATTAAATGCGGGAGATGTTTGTTTAAGTTGTAATTGCCATGTGCGCGGTGCATCAATAGGCTCAACAACCATTAAACACGGAACGGTTAAATCCCCTGTTTCAAAAGAATAACTCGCCATACAAGGATTAGTTTGTCCTGAATATAACGCTTGCAATTCTATTTCAGATAAAGCGCGATTATAAATGCGTACATCATCAATACTACCATTAAAATAATTATCAGCAGCTTTATCATCTCCGCCATGTCTGCCAATGGCTAAACTATTTGTTCCTACGCGGGTGCTACCAGTGCGGGGATAACGGGTATCTAACATACCATTGACATACATAGAAACCCGTTCACCATCATAACTCATTGCAACCCATGTCCATTGAGCTGGATTGAGTTTTGCTCCATCCATATTGCGAAAACCAAGATTATTAACCTGTTCGCCCGTTGCAAAATTAGTGCGTAAAGCTAAAGATTCACTTAAAGCTAAACTAATGGTTTCAAATACGGTGGGATTAACTCGCCCAATAATATTTTGTACATTTGTACCATTGATATTAGGTGAAATCCATGCAACCAAAGTATGTTTATCTACATTTAACGAAGTAGAATAAGGAACTTTAATAAAATTGAGTGAACCGTCAAATAAATAAGCATGTTTTTCTTGACCAAAACGGTCAGTAGTTGGGCGGGCGGCAATCACAATACCATGATTACCATTGCCACTTGCATCTTGTGCATCACCATCTAAAGGATAATAAGCTACTAAACCAGAAGTTAAAGTCGTTACTGAATTCCCCAAACTATCTTGTTGTGCGTAACAATAATGAGTAATTCCAAGAAAACAAAAGACAACATAACTAATTTGACCTAAAAAACGCATTATATAACTCCTCATTGTGAAAACCTATAAACTATCATAAAGAAATTTAAGCAGAAAACAATGAATTATATATCTACATAACAAATAAAATGACTTAAGATGTCAAAGATACATCTTAGGTCTGTAAACCTATCTTGTAAAGAAAAAAGATAATAAAAAAATAAATAGAAGGCTATTTATAAACCCTTTTTTAATTTAGAATAAAATAAAAAATTTCTTATCTCTTAACTTTTTAAATGAGAGAATAAGTTTTTTATTTTTTTAAATAATTTAAGCTTTTTTCACCTACTAATTTAAAAATACCATGCTATCTAAACCGCTTATTTTCTCTTTTAGACTATTAAGCCTAATTTTATTGTGCTTATGGATAAACAGTAGTTTTGCTGCTACTTTGCACGCTATTTTAGTCATTGAAGATGACTATAAAGATAGTGATTTAAATAATATTGCAACTTCAATTAAAGTAGATTATGGCAATATTTCAAAATTGTTAAAAATTTTAGAAGAACGAGACATCATTAAAGTAAAGAAAACTGTTGTGCGAGGACGTACTGCGACTTTAATCAAAATTAAAGAAGCCATTGCACAAATAAATGTCAGCAATGACGATGTTTTATTATTTTATTTTAGTGGACACGGTGGCATGGAAAATGGCAAACCTTTTTTATACACTGCTGATTCAGAAAATTTAGACCGCAAAACTTTAGAACAAACTATTAATGCAAAAGCAGCACGTTTAAAGATTATTTTAACGGATGCGTGCAGTAATAGCATTGATGGCGTTGTTGCAATGCGCAGTATTGCCAATCGACGAGTTGCTGAATCAGGTCAATTTGATGAAATTTATCGTCAACTTTTCTTAAAATATAAAGGAACGCTCAGTATTTCTGCTGCATCAGAAGGCGAATATGCGTGGTCAGATAATCAATTAGGTGGATATTTCACCCACTATTTGGTTTATGAAGGTTTATTAAAGAAACCCGTTAATTCATGGGAATTGTTGTTTAATAATTCTCGTCAGAAAACATCACAAATGTATGGTTTATTACCCGCTAATCAACGCGCTGAATTAAAAGCAGAAGGTATTAAAGGACAAACGCCTAAAGCCTATGCTTTACCTATTGCGACAAATGTTATTGATATTCCAATTCCGCCTAAACCAGAAAACAACAAAAACAAAGGAATTATCATTGAAAACTTAACTGATAAAACAGTTACTTTCTTTCGTGACATAGACCCAGACAATGAAGAAGATGAAGACCCACCGATTAAACTTGCAAGTCATGCAAAAACCAGTTTACCAGAGGGTAGTATTGTTTATTTCCAAGCAAATAAGAAAGACATGTATTACTACGAATTAGAAGCTGGAAATTATTATTTTGAGTTTGAGGATAAGAAAACTTTAGATTTGTATTCAGAAGATGAACAAGATTTATCTGAACAACCCAATGCCGAAGAAAATTACGCAAAATTGCTGACGGCTAAATGGGAATGGGATGATGGCGAAGAGACCTATTTCAGCACTTTAAAAGCAGATGGCAGTTATACAGACACTGATGAATCAGGCACAGTCATTACAAAAGGCAAATGGAAATTAAAGCAAGAAACTGAGAATGATGAAACTTTTGATTTATTGATATTTGAATACAAAGAAGAAGGAGATTTAATTAAACTCACTTACGTTCTTGACTTTATTGATGATGATAGTGTGCGTTTAGAGTTGATTGAAAACTTAGTCAATGGTGAAGCTGAGAATTTAGAGGAAGAAGATGATTTAAGCATCATGATGTATAGACATTAAGCAAGTTAAATTCCTTGTTCTATCGGAAGACTAGCCGTTTTAAAAAATAGCTAGTCTTTTTCTTTAAGAATCTTTAAAAGATTTTAAAGCAACTACAGCCAATTTCCCATTAAAACAAAAGGCGACCAATAATAAGGATGTTCAAAATAAATCGGTAATGCTGTTTGTTTATCTATCTTGTTTTCCTGCATTCGGCGTGCAGTGATAAACGCTTGTTGTACCTGCTGAATTGCCGCCGCTTTGCTTAAACCTTGACTATGAATGTGATATAAGTGTTGCATAAAAGTGGCGGTACTTTCATCATTAACCGCCCACAAAGTAGCTAACACACTATTTGCACCTTGTCGCTGCGCAATGCCTGCCAAACCTTCTATTTCTCGCCCAGTTGCTTGACTCCCTAAAGCTGTTTCGCAAGCTGATAAAGTTAATAAATCTAGTTTATTAAAATGATATTGCTTACGCACTTCTGCTAAAGTCAATTCACTACCATCGCCCAATAACAAGAAAGAATCTTCATCACTCCCCGCTTTAAACATAAAATGACTAGCAATATGTACAACAGGAAAATCAGCATTTGAATATTCTTCAAGTTTCTTACGATTAAATTGCTCATTTAATAAAATAATGCCTTTTAAAGCACCCGTTTTATCTTTATCATTTTGTGAAATAATACCTTCTAATTCTTTTTGCACTGCTGGCAAAGGATTAAAATCTTTAACGGCTTTTGTTAATCCAAATCCTGCAACTTTCCATTGTGTTTGTGGTAAATCTGTTATTTGGCTTTGTGTAATATCACTAAATAAAGCTAATTGATATTTCTCAGCAACATATTGTTGTCCATCAAATAAGGCGGCAATCGGTAAATAGCGTAAGTTTCCTTCTAAGGATAACATCAACATTTTTGCATTCATTTGCTCTAATTCTTTAGCAAATGGTGCAAATACGATTTGATATAGTTGCTTTGCTTCTCCAAAAATCCGCCGATTAGGATTTTGTACAGTTAATCTAAAATCATTAATTAAATTGTTTAATTCGGTACGATTAATAATACTTTCTCTACAAAATTGCTGAGTAGCAGAACTTACAATCATGCGTAATTTATGCTCTAACATCACATAATGTACAATAACGACATGGTTGGGAGAATCTACTTTTAACTGCTGATTTAATTTATCCAGCAGTTGTTTTAATTGCGTATTTAAATCATTTTTAGTTGCTAATTGGCTGTTTGCTTGACAAATGTTTTGTAATTCATCATTGATTTGCGCTTGTTGAGAAAAATCTTGTTTTAATTGATTAAAACTTGTATTGATTTGATTTAAAGTTGTATCTGCATCCTCTTTTAATTTTTGTAATTCTAATTGTTGACTTGCATTTAATGCAGATTGACGTTGTAGATTTCTGAGTTGCTCACCAATTTTAGCGAGTTGTTGATTTAATCGACTAATTTCTTGATACCAACGTTGTTCTTTATCCGTTAAAGAGGCGATAGTAATTTTAACATCAGCAATTTGCTGGTCACGGCGCACGAAATCAAAGAACTCTTCTTGCTTTAACATGGCTAATACTTGCTGTGCTTCTGCTAAACGTCCTTGCGACATTAATAAATCAGCAAGTTGGCGATAAATTTCTACTTTATCTTGTAAGAAACTATTTTGTAATTCTTTAGGGAAATTTGTTAAGTTTGTGCGTAATTGTTGTAAAGTATTGACGGCTTGTTTACCAAAGAAAATTGCTAAATTAAGTTGTTTTTGTTGTTTAAATAAAAGCATTAATTGCTCAAAAATTTTCCATGATAATTCAGGTTGATTCGCGCGGGCAGCAATCGCTAACGCCCGTTGCAATAAAAGCTCAGCTTGTTTTTCGTCTTGCTTTAGCATTGCTAATTTAGCTAAATTAACTAATGTAAACGCTAATTGTGGTTGTTCTACTTTAAAGTTTTGCTCCCATAATTGCATTGCTTGACTTAAAAAAATATTCGCTTTATCCAGTTGTTGTTGCTCTAAATATAACAATCCTAAATTATTAGCATAAATAGCAAGGTCGGGATGATTTTTGCCTAACCGTTTTTCTACACTATTAAATGCAGTTTGGTATAAAATTAATGCCTGATTATAATCTTTCTTTAATTGTAAAATCCAAGCTAAATTATTAGAAGCGGCAGCAATTAAAGGATGCTCACTGTTTAATGATTTTTGCCAAATACTTAAAGCTAAACGATAATAACGCTCTGCTTCATCATACTGTGCAATGCTTCTATAAAGTTGTCCTAAATTATTATAACGAATGGCTAAATTCGTCTCTTCTAGCTCTTTTTGTTTTACGGCAGCTTCATCAATGCTTAAAGCTTGTTTAAGCAATTGCTCTGCTTCATTATAACGTCCAGTTAAACGGTAGATTTCAGCTAGATTATTTAAACGAATAGCAATTGTAGGAGATTGGGAAGAAAAACGTTGCTCATCTAACACTAAAGCCCGTTTTAATAAAATTTCGGCTTGGGCATAATCTCCCTGTGTTCTATATAATTCAGCCAAATTATTTAAATAAATGGTAAAACTAGGAGCATCTGAAGGCGTTATTGTTAAACAACGTTGCCAAAATTGCTCGGCTTGAGCGTAATTGGCTAACCGAAAATAGAGTTCAGCTAAACTATTTAAACTAACAGCAACACTTAAGTGATTTGCCCCAAAAAGTTGTTCGCGTAAAGTTAAAGATTGCTGTAATAGAGTTTCGGCTTTTGCATATTGCAATTGTTGCTTATATAAATTGCCCATTAAGAAACTGATTAATGCAATGCTTTGTTTATCAGGCGTTATTTCTGTTTGTAATTGTGCTAACAATTGTTGATATAAAATCAGTGCATTATTGACATCTCCTTGTTGTTCAGTTTTTTGGGCTTGCTGAAATAAAGGAGTTTGTTTAAGTTCTGTGGCATTAGCAATAGTTAAAGAAAAATATAAATAGAACCATACTCCCAGACTTTTAGAAGACATGAGAAATATCCTTATTGCATTGTTAGTGACTTTCTTTCAGCTTTTCTTGCTGCAAAATAGTTGCTGCAATTTCTAGTTGTTCTGTTAAGGTTCTAAATAAAACAGAGGCTTGTTCTAATTGCTTATTTTGAGAATGTGCTTCTATTTTTAAGCAAAGTTGAATAATAGGCGTAACACCTAGCATATAACTTGCGCCTTTCAGTTTATGCGCAGCGAGATAAAGTAAGTTTGCATCATTTTTCTTTAGTGCATCTTCTAAAGATTGCAAATGGGTGCCGATATTATTTAAATATAAATCAATTAACCAATTAATCCCTTTGCCTGCCATATCACGTCGTAAGTTTTCTAAAATAGTGTGGTCTAAAAAATCCGCTTTAGGTAATTCTAAAGGGGCAGGAGGTTCATTGATTTCAGACATTGTAGAATTTGCAGTTGACCAGCGTTCTAGCATTTTTTCTAAATCGTGTAAGCTAAAAGGCTTGCTTAAATAATCATTCATTCCAACCGCTAAACAACGCTCACGGTCGCCGCGCATTGCATTGGCAGTCAATGCAATAATCGGCACAGTTTTAAAGGTTGGTAATTCACGAATACGACGGGTTGCTTCAAAACCATCCATTTCAGGTAAATGGCAATCCATTAAAATTAAATCAAAACTTTGTTGATTTACTTTAGTTAAAGCATCAATTCCATTGTGGGCTAATTCTATTTGGCAATTGAGCATTTTAAGAAAGTCGTAAGCAACTTCTTGGTTAATTAAATTATCTTCTACTAATAAAACATGTAAGTTACGGCTTAAAGTAGTATTAGTAGTCATGGGGATTTTTTCTTGCATCAAATGCGTTTCTCCCACAAGGTCAACAATTTGGGTTTTAATAGTAAACCAAAATTCACTGCCTTGTTTAGGCTGACTGATTACGCCGATTTCACCTTGCATTAGTTGAATTAAACGGCGACTAATTGCTAAACCTAAGCCACTGCCACCATAACGGCGTGCAATTGAATTGTCGGCTTGAAAAAAGGGTTTAAATAAAGAAGCCCCTGCATTTTGGTTAATGCCAATGCCTGTATCCGTAATAGAAAAATGTAAAATAACTTGTTGATGATTTTGTTCAATTAAAGAAACTGTTAATTTAACTTGCCCTTGCGCTGTAAATTTAATGGCATTGCCTAAAAGATTGGTTAAAACTTGGCGTAAACGACTCGGGTCGCCAGAAATGTAATGGGGTAAATCTTCAGCTAAGTGATAACTCAGTTGTAAATTTTTTGCCTCAGCAGCCGTAGTAAATAAAGCGATGATATCATTAATTAAGTTGATTAAATCAAAATTAATGATTTCTAAACTCATTTTACCAGCTTCAATTTTAGAAAAATCTAAAATGTCATTAATAATCCGAATTAATGCTTCGCCAGAATTACGAATATTTCTAACATAGCGTTGTTGTTTGTCGTTTAATGGCGTACTAAGCAATAATTCGCTAATCCCAATGACACCATTCATGGGGGTACGAATCTCGTGGCTCATGGTCGCGAGAAACGCGCTTTTTGCATTGTTAGCGGCTTCTGCATCTAAACGTGCCGTTTCTGCCATTTTTTGACTGCGTTTTAAATCTTCTTCAATTTTCTTTCGTTCAGTAATATCTTGTGTTGTTCCATGTACAGAAAACGCTTTACCTTTTAAATTACGTTTAATGTAGGCATGGGTGTCAACATAACAAATTTTGCCATTGGGTTGTTGAATTCTATATTCTAGTTTAAATGTTGTGCAGGTTTTATCTTGTAGAAAATTTTCTAATTGTTGTTTAAGATTTTCTCTATCGCTGATATGAACAACTGCAATAAAATCTTCTCGGTTTAGAAAATGGTTTTCTTGGGGAATGTGTCCATGAAGACGATAATTTTCTTCTGACCAAAATAGTTTATCTTGTTTAATTTGCCATTCCCAACTTCCTAAAAATGCTAGTTGTTGTGCATGTTTTAATTGGGCTTCGCGTTCTTTGAGTTCACTAATATCTACAAATAATCCATCCCATAAAATATCGTGATTATGTTGTTTAACAGGATGAGCATTGCTTTGTATCCATTTAATTCTTTCATTAACGATAATCCGTCCTGACCATCGCCAATTTTGCATATTATTGGCGGATTCATGCAATGTGCTAAATAACGATAATAAATCATCAGCATGAATAAGATTAAAGAAACATCCAGAATCTTGTTGCAATTGATGCGTATCTAATTCAAATAAAGTATGACTGGCTGAACTGGCATAAGGAAAATGAAAAGAACCATCTTCACGCATGAGTAATTGGTAAATCATGCCTGGAATATTTTCAGCTAAGTTATGGTAGTGGGTATAGCTGCGATTTAACTCTTCCATAATGCGTTGTTGTTGCAAAATGTTAGCGTGTAATTGGGTGTGCGCTGAGGTTAAATCGTGGGTGTGAGCTTCTACTTTATCATTGAGTTTTTGGTTGTAATCTTGCAGTTTTTGATAGGAATCTTGTAGAAAATTAATCATTGTTCTAAAAACACGGACTAATTCACCTAATTCATCATAACGATGAGTAAATTGAGAAAGTTGATTTTTTGCTGCTTCCCAATTGCCTTCAGTAATTCTTTGTGAGGCTTGATTTAAATGTAATAACGGTAAAACAATCCAATTAGTGAAACCAAAACCGATAATAATTGCAATAAATACCGCTAGAAATGAAAAGAATACCATTGTTTTGGTGCTTAAATAAATCGTTGACATTACTGTGTTTTCTGGGGTTAATGTCGCGACATACCAATCTAAACCTAATTCATTTTTAAAAGGTTCTATATACCAAAAATAATAATTATCTTCTAATAAAACTCGTTTTTGGAGTAAAGGTTGTAATGGGTCTTGTTTAATGAGCGAAAATATTTTTTTGCGCAGGGCTTCAACTAAAATGGTAGAGGAAATTTTGTTGCCTACTTCTAATGTGTAGTTAGAGGCAATTAAGCGTCCTTGCAAATTAATAACGAAGAGTTTGTTATTAAAGTCGGAGTTGAATTGATTAAGTAAGTGTTGTAAAGGGGCAAAAAATAAATCAATGGCAAAAACGCCAATTAGAATATGGGATTTTGGATGATAAACGGCTTGACTTAATGTTACTACAAAGTGTTCATGGGGTTGATAACTTTCTGTGTTTTGTTGGGTTGCAATGTTTTCAATGGGGTTAATTTCTGCTTGAAAATTGCTTTGTTCTGAATTAGCTTTGATTGCACGTTGATACCAAGAATAACGTAATATTTCTTTTTCAATTGTTGTGTGGTTGCTAATTGAGTCTCCTTGAGCATTAAGTTTTATAACATTTAGTTTTTTTAAGGCATCTGAGGAGGATTGAATTTGTTGATAATCATTAAAGCGATTTAAATTGTAGAAATAACCATCAGGACTAATAAAGGAGAGGGCGGCGAGTGAGGGATTACTGTTTAAATAATGAATGAATTGTTTGTTATTAGTCTTGTTAAAATACTCTTTTGGGTTTTCTATAAAGTTTGGATTTTGTTTAATGAGATTTTCAATAATGGAAGCGTTGTTTAAATAGTTTTTTAAAGTATCACTAACTCGCTCAATGGTTTCATGGTTAAGTTGTTTTACCATGGCGTGGAGTGCAACTTGACTGTTGTAAAACCACAAACTACCGATAGAAGTCGCTACAAATAAAACTAAAGATAAAAAGGCAGTAACAAATAAATGTTGTAAAGAAAATTTACGCAATTGCATAACAACTTGCTCAAATAATACTTAAAATTAGTGGAATAGTGAAGGCTGCACATACAGTTTGTACGGCAATAATCGTTGCCATTAAACGAAAATCTCCACCTAATTGTTTAGCAAGTAAATAGGATACTGTTGAGGTTGGTAATGCGGCAAAAAGAACGGTAATTAAAGTGGTTTCCTTTGATAAAGCAAAATAATAACAGCCTCCCCATACAATTGCTGGCATGATGATTAATTTAATCAAAATAGCAAGGAGTAATGCACCATAATTGTGATGAATGGTGTTGAAATGTAACGCTGCTCCGACAGTTAATAAACCGATAGGCAATGTCGCGCTTCCTAGTTGTTTGGCGACTTCACTTAAAAACCAAGGTAGCTGTAATCCACTGTAGTTTAAGCTAATGCCGATAGCACAGCCGACAATGAGCGGATTGGTGATCAGTGCCCAACTTAATGCTTTTCCTGATAGTGGCGTGGGATGGGCAAAACGGGCAAGAACAAGCACCGCGATGATGTTGAGTAAGGGAATCATGGCAATCATCGCAACGGCGGCGTAAACCAATCCTGCAAGGGGTTGAATGGTAACAGTCATTGCCATGCCTAAATAGCTGTTAAACCGTAATCCGCCTTGCACAATGGAGGAAAAACTTGCGCCGTTATAAGGTAAAAATGGACGTAATAGCAGTAAAAAAGCGGTTAGCACCAGAATAGTGGTCGCTAATAGACCCGCCATGGCGGAGGCTTGGATATGTGAAAAATCAGTGGTGGCGAGATTGTGAATTAATAAAGCTGGGAAAAACACAAAATACGTCAATTTTTCTAGGGGTGTCCATAAGTTTTCTGGTATCACATGGCTCACCCGCAACCCATAGCCGATGCCAATCATTATAAATACAGGAAGAAATAGGCTGATTAAACTAAACATGGGGGAGATAAATTCCAACTAAGTTCTACGCCCATATCTGGATGATGCGTCGTTAAATAGGGAGAATAACAGGGGTCGCCTTGTTGTAATTGTTGGGCGTATTGTTGGGCAAAGCGTTGTTGTTCGTGTTGATAATGTTGTGCGTTGTCATGCCATTGACTGGCATATTGCCATTGTTCGGTATTTGCGGTAGTGCTGAAGCAGGCAAAAGGTTGATAAACAATGCGGTCTCCCGTTACGCGCCAATCTTGGGCGGCTGCAAACAGGGCGTAAGCCGTTTGATAGTGGTTTAAATGGCTGTATAAATTTGCCCAGCCGCGCCGTTTGATAGCAAAACAGGCAGGATGAGGTAGGCTGACATTGCGGGCATTATTAGTGACTGCCATATAACTGGATGTATCTACTGGAAAATTTTCATATAAACTGAGAATACTTCCATCTTGTTTTTGCACCAGTCCAGCATGGCGTAACTGTTTTTTGGTGTCAATGATTTTCGCAGTAACGGCGATAACCTCATGAATTTGCAACCAACCAATCAATTGTTGATAGCTTTCTTGTTCTGCTAAAGGTTGAAGCTGTTCACTGATGAAAATCAAAGCTTTGGCGTGTTCATGTTTTTGCATAGCATATTGAATTTGTTCTGCAATGCTGTGATTGTTATTCAAGACAACTAAAGGCGGTAATTCTGTTGCGGGAAAATGTAGGAAATAATTGCCGCGCCATAACTGCGGATTTTCTTGCACACTCGCTTTGATTTTTCGGCGTTGAATCGATTCGTTGAGCGCACGAATGCCCGCTTGATAAGCATATTCTTTGACGTTGTGGGCTAAGGCGACTGAAGCTGGATGTTGTCGCCAGTGGTACAGCACTTTGTTTAAGTGCTTGATAACGCGCACTTGTTCAGAAGCCCGCAAAATTAAATCATAATCTTGCGACCCTTCGAAACCTAAACGCACACCGCCCAATTCATTTAATAATTGCCGTTTATAAACCATTAAATGAAATAAATAATTGCCTGATAATAATGTTTCTGGTGACCAATGCGGTTTAAATAAGTGCATAAAACGCCGATTTTCAGGCGAAATCATGTCGCGGTCAGTGTATAAAATCTCTAATTCTGGACATTGGCAAATGGCTTGTGCGACATAAAACAAGGCTTCGGGGGCGAGGCGGTCATCATGGTCTAAAAAGCCAACATAATCACTGGTTGCCATTGCAATTGCATGATTAGTTGCACCACAAATCCCTTGATTTTGCGGCGAAAAATAGACCCGAATCCGTGGGTCTTCAACACTCAATTGTTGCAAATAAGCACGCACTTCTAGTGATTGGCTGCCATCATCCACAATACACCATTCCCAAAAGGGATAAGTCTGCATTTGTACCGATTGTACGCATTCTTGCAAAAATGCCAGCGGCGTATTATAAGTCGGCGTGACTAAACTGATGCACGGGGTAGCTTGCCAAGTTAACACTTCCGCGCGCATTGCGTGCCATTCGCTCAAACTGAGGTAACTATAGTGAAATAACCATGCTTGATATTCAACCCATTCAGCAGTAGCCCATTGGCGCAATAACGCTTCGCTTGGGGTTGGCATCGTTTGCTTGGTAACAGCAGGAAAAAAGAAATTCAAAAGCCGTGAAAACACGAGAAACTTTCCATAAGTAAAAAACTATCTGAAAACACCTTGATTACACCAATATAATTAAATAGATTTTCTTAAAAAAACTGGCTAAATTAAGGCATTACACCAACGTTTAGACTAACTTCTGTTGATTTTAATGTATTTAGAGTATGATTTTAGCCTAAAACAACCGTTGTTTAATATCTTTATCTTTTATTATGTTAATCAGTTGTTCTCGTTCTTTGGAACGCACTCGAATGGTGTACGGATATTAAATGTGCTTTTAACGTTCATACTGACACATTAAAACAAGGCAAACTGTTTTTTAAATCCTCAAGCTGCTTATTTTAAATCTCGTTTAACGAGATAGGTTTTATTCATGGGCAAAATCAGAATTATCGCCGGACAATGGCGCGGACGAAAGTTAGATGTTCCAGAACAAGAGGGTTTACGTCCTACCGCTGACCGTGTACGCGAAACGCTGTTTAATTGGCTAACACCAGTTATTGAAGGCAGTCGTTGTTTAGATTTATTTGCGGGTAGTGGTGCATTGGGATTTGAAGCAGCTTCACGCGGCGCGGCAGAAGTATTTTGTATTGAACGCAACGCCAGCGTATGTCAAACGCTTAAACGCCATACGCAACTTTTACAAACGCAACATCTCCAAATTATCTGTAGTGACGCGCTCCAATGGCTTGCCAAAACACCAGCGAATCCGTTTGATATTATTTTTCTTGACCCACCGTTTAAACAACAACTCGTTTTAGCAAGTTGCACACATTTAGTGCAATATGGGTGGTTAAAATCCCCTGCATTGATTTATATAGAAATGGCAAAAAGTGACCCTCCACCCATTTTTCCTGCGGATTGGCACATTAAAAAACAACAAACCGCTGGACAAGTGATTGCTTATTTATTGGAGTGGAAAGCAATACACTAAGCTAACATAAACTTAATTTTAAAAGGCTTCAAACTTTGTGTGAACTGGCTTAGATTTGCACAATGCTTGCAAGTCTAATACCGTAGTCACTTACATCATTCATGAAAATCCTTTCTCTCGTTAAAAAATTTATCTGTCGTTCAAGGAGAACAGCCGAGTGAAACCAAATGACATTATTCGCTTAATCGTCATTGAGGAATCCGCAAATGACGCAGAAGTAATTCTCAACAGCCTGCGCAAAGCACGCTACCCTATTCGTCCGCGTCATGTAGAAGATGCTGAAGATTTTGCCGAAGCTTTAAATGAGCATGAATGGGATTTAATTATCTCAGTGACTCAAGTTGCTGAATTTACTGTAGAACAAGCCTGTGAAATTGTACTCAATGCCAAATTAGATATTCCAGTTATTGCTTTATTAAACCGCTTTGACCCCAAACAAATGGGGGTTGTGCTAGCTGCGGGTGCAAAACAAGCCATCCCGACGGGTAATGATGGTTTATTGCAAATTGTGGTTGGACGTGAATTAGATAATTTAACTGAACGGCGCAAACGTCGTCATTTAGAGCAAATGTATCGTGAAACACAACGGCATAACATCATGTTGTTGCAATCTTCACGCGATGCGATTGCCTATGTGCATGACGGGATGCACATTCATGCAAATCCGAGCTATTTAGAAATGTTTGGTTACCAAAGCATGGATGAATTGGAAGGATTGCCCATCATGGATTTAGTTTCTTTAGACGACCAAGGGAAGTTTAAAGAATTTATGCGCGAATTCATGAGCAATGACCGTGATGATGAACGCGAAATTAGTTTGGAAGGCGTAAAAAATGGCAATAAACGTTTTAAATGCAAAATGGAATTTAGCCAAGCGATTTATGATAGTGAACGCTGCGTACAAATTATTATTCGTGACCAATCACAAAGCCAAGAATTAGAACAACAATTACGCGAAGCTGCCTTGCGTGACCCATTGACACAGTTGTATAACCGCCAGCATTTCATTCCCGTATTGGAAAAAACCCATTCTAAAACGATGGAGCAAAACAGCCGCAATATGCTGCTGTATCTGGTATTAGATAATTATAATAGTATTCGTGAAAACAGTGGTTTAACCAGTGCAGATGCGTTACTTAAAAATGTGGGGCAAGTGTTAGAAGCGACAGCCAAAGACTGTACAGTTTGTCGGTTTAGCGAAAATATTTTTACCATTTTAGCGTACGATACCGACGTTAAAGCGGCTAGTGATTTGGCAACAACCTTATGTAAAGCGGTAGAAGGCTGTGTGACCGAATTTGAAAATGGCACATCTTCATTCTCCACTTGCAGTATTGGGCTTGTTCCTATCCTCGCCTCGGCATCTAGTTCACAAGATTTATTAAATGATGCGGCAAACGCTTGCAAAACTGTAACAGAACGCGGTGGCAATGGTTTTGAAGTCTTTAAAGCGGTGATTAAAGCAGGGGAAACGGGCGCGAAAATCACTGACATTGCAAAGATGATTGAAACGGCAATTGAAGAAAATCGTTTATCTTTACATTATCAACCAATTGTTAGCTTACGCGGTGAAACCCAAGAAATCTATGAAATTTATTTGCGAATGGTTGACAGTGAAAATAATAGAATTCCCCCAGGACAAGTATTTGCAGCAGCGGAAAAAGCGAATTTAACAATTCATTTAGATAAATGGGTATTAAAAGAAGCTTTTAAAGTATTATTAAGACAACAACAAGCGGGACATAATTTAACTTTTTTCATCAAATTAACTGACCAAGCGATTAGAGATGAAAATATTTTACTGTTTATTCGTAAAGCATTGAAATCTACTCAAATCCCAGGCGAGCGTTTAGTTTTTGAAATTAGTGAAACGGTTGCAATTAGTCAAGTCAAATTAGCAAAAGCGTTTATTAATAGCTTAAACAATATGGGCTGTAAAACTGCGCTGGAGCATTTTGGTACAGGCTTAAATTCAGCTTCCACATTAAAACATTTACCTGTTGATTTTGTGAAAATTGATTCTTCATTCTGTCGCGGTTTGTCTAATAATGCAGATAATCAAAAATCTGTGAAAGAAATTGTAACTTTAGCCCATGAGTTAGAACGTCAAACCATTGCTGAATCGGTAGAAGATGCCAATAGTTTAACGATTTTATGGCAATGTGAAGTCGATTTAGCGCAAGGTAATTATATTCAAGAACCCAGCGAAGAATTGAATTATGATTTCTCAGAAGAAGGTTAATTCATTTGTAGGGTGGAATAGCGCAGCGTATTCCACCATAAAACACCGCAAAAACCGCTTATCAACCGCATAGTGAAATGGTGGAATACGGCTTGCGCCTATTCCACCCTACATGCTTTAGAACAAGATTTTCACAGCAAAAGCATCAAACAACCAACATTAATTTGTCGCAGGATTTGCAAGCGCATCCTCGACAGGCGCGCTTGAAGCGTTAGAAGAACTTGATGAACTTTCTGCGGGTGCAGTATTCAATAAAGCATCTGCCGCTTCTTTTACACTTTCAGGGGCTTTAACTTCATACAAATCTGCATGTTTAATTTCTAAACGTTGCATTTTGTAATCAGGCACGGCATACGCCCAGCCTTTTACTTTAGCATTGAAAGTTTCTACAAATTCCTGCGATTTTTTAATCGCTTCCTCAGCCGCTTTTAACTCTTCTGGTTTAGCATCTGTTTTAGTTTCTTTAGCAGGTGCGGTAAAAGAAGCAGCAAATTTTGCATAATACAACTTCTCTTTTTTAACAACCGTCATTTCAATGTTGACACCATCAAACCGTTTGAAAGTTGCTTGAATAGGTGTAGCGTTAAAATCCACTTTCTCTGCTTTTAAAACATCGTCAAATGTTAAATTACTTGTTAAAGCTGCAATTAAATTTAAATTCGCCTCTTTCTTTAAAGTCGCGCCAACGGGTAAAGCGGCTAATTCAAATTCACTGCCTTTTGCGGGTTTAGCAAACTGAATAGATTCTGCTGCATTTTTAATATCAACTGCTTGAATATCATCTGCATTATCATCTACTAAAATCGTATCTAACCAATCAATTGCGGTACGGTCAATCGATAACGCGCCCAATACGCGCCAACTTTGTTTATCATCTGGAATACGCACGAAAATTTCGCGGCGGGTGCTATCACCTTTTGCGGGCTTGCTCATCCCTATGATGATACTTAACAAACTTTGTCCACTGGCGTTTTTAGCGGTAACTTGAACGGATTTTGCTTCTTTAGCCGTCACATCTTCCACATTCACCCGTGTATATAACTCTGCTTTACTGGTCGCCGCCTCGATTTTTTCCAAATCACTTAAAGCCAATAACAAAGCTTTAATTTTTTCTACTTGGATAGGGTAACTATCTTTTTCAGTTAAAACCCATTTTTTATCCAATTGTTGCACATTAATTTCGCCGCTCGCACTACGAATATTAACAGTGCTTACTTCTGCCATTTTATCCGCAAAATCAGGGAATAACTTACCTAATTCTGCTTCTTTATGCACGCTTTTATTAGGTGCACTGAGCAACGCAATTCCTAACAATACTCCTGCAACGATTGTGAGCACCGATAAATATTTTGCATTCATAATTCATCCTCAATTTATTAAAACAGTTGCTCACTGCTTAACAAAGCAATGAACAACTATTTTGTTTAAATAGCCATTAAGCAACTGCTACGCTTTTCTTTTGTCGTTGACGTTGGATATTGAACATAATACCAGCAATACCCACTAATAACGCTAAGAAACCAATATTGAATACTTTTAACCAGAACTCTAAAGATTCAATATCTTTGCGCAATTCATGTTGAACCGCCCGCAATTCTTTACGAATCGCAACTTGTTCATCACGGAAACTTTCCAAAGTTTTTTGTTGCTCTGCGGTTAAACTGGTGCTACTTGCATCTTTACGTTGACTTTGCAATTGATTAATTTTCTCTTCCGTTTCTTTCAAACGGCTAATTAATTGCTGTTCTTTTTCACGGAAGCGTTTCTCAGCTTCTTTTTGAATATCCGCAATCTTTGTAAATGGATGATTGAAAGAACCGCGATTACGAACGCTAATCAAATCATTGCTACCCATTAAGTTTTCAATTGCATTGCTAACGAATGTCCCATTTGCCGCAATCGGCGTTGCAATTTTTTGCCCTAAGAAACGTTGCGTTCTTACCCAAAATTGGTCGAACAACATATCAGAATCAGCAATCACGATTAAATTAGCAGGTTCTTTAGTTTCCATAATTTGTGGTTTAGGCGCGTCTTCTTTCTTCTCAGGTTCAGCTAATTTTTTCGCGTCCTCTTCGGGCGTTGTTTCTTTCTTCGGTTTACCCTCTGGGAAAGCGGTTTTTAAAGTACCACTGACCCGCGCAGCAATCACATAACGTTGACCACTGGCTTTAAAATCTTTAGTGATTTCTTGAGGGTCTTCTAACATAGATAATTTATTAGCTTCAATCAAAGCGGATTGTGTAGAACTTTCTATCAAAGGCACAAAATCAACCGCAACGCCATCTTTCTTCGTAATCGCACCCACTGAAGCAAAAGTCGTGGTATCCAAACGGTTTGTAATCACATCATCAGGACGGAAATTTTTATTCGTCATGTCAATCCATACAGGATAATCTGCAATCGCCGCCCGTCCTTGTTGCTCCACTTGCACTTGTTTTGCTGCATCCATATCAGCAACGACTTTACCATCAGTTATTTCTACACCCCAGCTATTGCTTAATTTACCCAAACTAGAAGTACGTTTATGATTCATCGCCATTTGTGGCATATCAGGACGGTCAGCTTCTGCAAAAGGGTCAACGAATGCAATCACCCGTCCGCCACGCATAACGAATTGGTCAATCGCATATAAAGTGGAATCTTTAAACTCTTTAGGATGAACTAACATCAACACATTCACATCTTCTGGAATGCTGTCAGCATTAGCATCTAATTGACGAATTTCAAAAATTTGCTTCAATTGGTCAACAATTGCCCATGCTGGCGAAGGTTGCGCCATCGGATTCATGGGATTTGCAGTGCGTCCCATAATGGGCAAATTGCTTAAAACACCGATAACTTTTTGTTGGGGATTGGCAAGGGTATAGACTAATTTAGTTAAATCATATTCCAATGTCCGCTCTTGCTCACTTTGGAAGAAAGGAATCACTTGCTCATCGCCCACGGTATTATTACCGACTAAACCAAAATAAAACATGGTGTTACTGCTATCAACGGGCACACCTTGCAAACCATAACCCACTGCACGGTCTTCTTCTTCAGAAAAAGGTTCAGGGTCAATCACGGTTAATTTAATTTTGTTGCCTGCCAAGCGTTGATACTCTTGCAACAATTCCCGCACGCGAATGGCATAAGTATTAATGGCAGGAAAATCTTTCGCCAAACGTTGAGAAAAATAAAGACGTAAAGTTAAAGGTTCTTCTAAAGAACTTAAAATATTCTTTGAACCTTGTGATAAGGTATATAATTTTGCTGCGGTTAAATCAACGCGTGATGATTGAAAAGCAACATTACTAATGATGTTAATGGCGAGTAAAATAACAACGCCCATCACTAAAGTAGTAGTAGTTAAAAGTTTATTCATAACGTTCCTCTAAAAAAAGATTCTTAACAACAGTATTAATCTGCTTTTTTCATTTC
>JACCEE010530576.1_pt1 | contig 26949 bp, 14 predicted proteins | sample 7449931 | NCBI WGS metagenome assembly JACCEE01 (sample SAMN15323457, study PRJNA562643) | freshwater metagenome | isolation source: river surface water | place: USA:Blue River Watershed | collected 2017-08-19 | reverse complement strand
TATGGAAACGGTGAAGTATAAGCAAATAACTTTATTACTTCAAATATTTAAAGTTATACACCAGGAACAGATTCATTAAACTTTGATGCAGCAAGTTATGTATATGCGGATGGTGGAACAACTTATTTTACTATTGATACAACAAGTACAGCAACAACACTTACCGCAGGTGATTCAAACACTTTAAATCTTGTTCCTTCTGATTCAAACTTATCAACAATTGTAGGTAATTTAACTATTAGAAATGGCGCAACAGGTGCTTCAAATATAAATTATTAAGTTTATGATACTGCATAAACAAGTGGTCATTGGTTTTAAGATAATGTTAATATTGGAGGAACAGGTTTATTATATGTATCTTAACCAAACACAATCACTGGTAGGAATTCAAATACAATTAATGATACAAGTTATACTATTACTGTTCCCGATGATGATTTTTCTGGAACACAAATTCTTCCAAAAATTGAATTTTTAAATACAGCAGATAGTCAAGGAACCCCCCTTAATTCTAAATTTCAAATTCTTGGACCAAATCCAAGCGTAACTGAAACATATGATAATGGCACTTCACTTGGTGTCGGTACTACATTATTTTAAATCGATGGGGGTTCTGGATATAATTCAGATTAACTTGTACTTTATGGAAACGGTGAAGTTAGGGCAGATAACTTTATCACTTTAAATTTATAAACACTCGAACCAAGTACAGATAATATGACTTTAAATGCTGCTTCATTTATTTTATAAGATGACGCTACTTCAATTTTAACTATTGATAGTACTTCTACAATTACAACTTTAACAGCAAATGATAGTAATAAATTATCTTTAATTCCTTCCGATACATCTGTTACTGTAAATGTAGGTAGTTTAACACTTTTAGATGGAAGTACCGGAAATTAATCAAATTTTTAAGTATTAACAACAAATGATACAAATAATCCAAATGGTTTAATGGTTGATGTTGGTTCTGGAAATCTTGCTACTTCCAATTTTAAAGTTGATTCTGTATCTGCTTTTACTGGCACAGAAATTGCGTTTTCAAATATTACAACATTTTCTTCAAATGTAATAGTTACTGGTGATGTAAATATTGGAGGAGATGTAAATATAATCGGTAATATTAACTCTTCAAATGTAACCAACTTAGATGTTGTTGATGTTGATATTCGTTTAGCAGTTCCTTCTCCATAAACCGCCAATGAAAAAACAATAGGTGATCCAACAACTTCTGGAATACATATATGGTCTATACCAACAGGTGCAACAGAAGGAGATACAGAAGATGCAGCTGAACTATATAATAAACATCTTAAATTTGTAAAACAAGGGGGTTTTAATACAACTGGTTCAACTGTTGCATTAGATAATAGATCATATTGGGAAATTGCACCTGCACACCTTAGACTAAAACATGTTAAAGCAGATTTGTCAGTAGTAACAATGGGAATGCGAGTAACAGACAATGATGAATTTTAAATATTTAAAGAAGAATCAGGTACAGTTACTGTCCTTGTAACATATTCAAGTAAAACAATAACAACACCAATTACTGATCCCAATTGATTAATAAAATCAAAAATATTATATACATAAATATTTATTTATAATAAAAATTAAAAAAATATTTTTTAGTTTATTCATTTTTTTGTTGTTTCCAAATTTTCTTCTTGAATTATTTTTTATTTTTTAAGTTTATTTTCTTAAATTTATAATAGTTCAATTTCTTTTTTTACTTCTTATATATTATATTATATATATTCAACTTATTTTTCCATTACACCAAACATACTATTTAAATAATTCCATTCTTATGTTAATTATTGTTTTTACTTATATTAACTATAAGTTTCTTTAATTTTACTATTAGTATTTTTAGCAATATTCATGATTCTTGATTATAACTTTTAAATTTATATTCTTTCGTTTAAATTTTCTAATTATATTATAATATCTTGTAATTTCATATTATATTAAATATTTAGTATTATGTAATATATATAAACTTTATGTATTAATAAAAAGAATACATATAAATCAATTTTTTGTGAAAGAATAAAAATCATTATCTTTTTAATGTTTTATTGAATTAATCTAATGTTTTATAACTATATATATTAATTAGTTCTTTTAATTAATATATATAATAGTTTAATGATTAAATAAAATGTGTTTTGAAATTTTATTTATTTTCTACATTATACATATTTACAGTCTATGACATAGTTTTTTAATATCTATCACCAACAGTTTTAATTAATAATCCTTTTTATGTTTTTGTATTTAGAGCATTTTTTACTTTTGTATTTGTATCATTTGCCTATAAACCTGTCCCCTGTGCAAAAAGTTCATTAATATTTCTTCCAAGAGTAGTAAATTTATCACTATATAATATTAATGCAATATTGTTAAGTTTTTGTAAAAAGTTAGTTTCTGATTATTTTGTTTAAAACAATAAACTGTAAATATATACCATTATACTCATATAATATTAATTTTTATCAGATATGTTATTATCTTTTGCATTATTATTTAAAAACTAATTTAATTGTGCAAAACCTTCTTTATAAACATTTTCCCATCCAGTTGTTGAATCTTTTTTATTATTATCCGCAATCATTTACTTTAATTTAGTTCTATCTACTGCATTACCGTTAAGCATTTTAACAATAGCAGAAGTATAAATATATAAATCCATATTATAATAATTTGGTAAATTTGATTATATGTGATTAAAATTATTAACAATATTTTATTAATCATCTTATTTAATATTTTAACTTTTAAGAACATTTTTCAAATAATTTTTATAATAATTAGGTTAATTGGAATAATTTATTTCTACATATTCAGTATAAACCCTTTAAAATTATTATAATTTTAGATTTTATATTATATTTTAAGCAATTGTAAATATAATCGTAGCAATACTAAAATAAAATTAAAATAATTCTTATATTTATTATGTAGAATTAAATTATAAATCTATAAATTATCTATATCGTGTTCCCCGTTTAAGTTTTTTAATTTCTAAATTAGAAATTTATTTATCATTATAATCAATTAATGCTGCATCTTGTTATTATAAAAACTTAGAATTTGTTGCTTCATCATCAATCATCATTTAAATTTTTAATTTTTATTATAACATAAAATCTTATATAACATTATTTGCTAATAATTAACCAATAATCATAAAAGATGTAAAATTAAATAAATATTAAGAATAATTTGGAAATCTAATACATGATTTTCTGGATAATGCCATTTTTTGCGCGTCAATACCAACAATACTTTATATAAATTCTAAGGTATCGAAAGCACCCAATTATTGATCATATGTTATCGCATTTGGATCAAGAACAGATAATAAGAAAATATTTGGTTTTTATTATGTTTTAAAATCTTTTTAAATTTAATTATAATCATTTTATTTTTATTAATCATAATTAATAATGTATTGTATTTTTTAAGATAATTATTGACCATTTTAAACACCGTTGATATTATCACTTAAAATAAATTTAATTATATTAATAAATCCAAAAATGTTTTCTCTTTATTAATCTTATTAACCCATATTTAAATATTTTTATGGTTAATAATTCAAATCAATTTATGTTCGTTCATTGCTATTATAACCTTGTTTTAATAATTTCTTTAATTAATTAATACATTCATTGATATAAAATCCTTCCATAAAAACATTATAAATTCTATTTTGACTTATAAATCTCACAAACCTTTAACCATCTTCTGAATTTGTTGGTATTATTCCAATATATACTCTAAATAACTTAATCATTTTTAACACAGATGAATATAATTTAGATAATTCCATTATATGTCCAATAAATTCATTATTTTATTTAGATAATTGGTTGTTATTATTAATAATTAAAATTAGATCTTATAATACTCTTTATAAAATCAATATATCTTATTAATATTATTTTAATTTATTTTCATTATCTTCTATTTTAATTAAATCTTATTTACCCGATGAAAATTATTAATATAATTATTCTACAAGCAATATGCTTTCTTGTAATTATACAATTAAACTAATGAATAGATTGTATAATTTATCAGAATCATTTGTATAATTTGTAATATTTTATGGATTATTTACAATGTTTTTAAATATATTTTTTAAGTTTTATTAATATTCTATTGTTGTAATAGATAATATATTTTATATTTTTGATTTAACTTAACTATTATTTGTACTGAAAAATTATTTGTTATATACATCCAAAACACTTGTTTTAATAATATTTTTAATAATTTCTCTTTCCTGTTTTAACAATTATTAAATTTTATCATTTTCAGATTATTTAATTTCAATAAATGTTGAAGGACTAAGTTCTTTTTCATCATTTTAAAGTTTATACATTGAATCCAAATTACCATTAGTAATTTCTGGAAATTTAAATTTTTCTAAATGTTATTGTGTATTATTTAAAAATTATTAAATATTTTAACCTTCTTAATTTTCAATGAAAATATCATAAGAATTTTCAATACCCGCCATATCTACAAATATAGAATATCCCGGTTATTAATTAGAAGCTTAATTTTATTATTAGATTTTAAGTATAATAAATAATTGTGATCTTGAAGATTATGGATTATTGTTTGTTGCTTAAACTGTGTGTGATTAATATTATCGATGTCCGTCAATTAATTTATAAACTTTTCTAAAAGTATCAATATCTTAAATAAATTTATTTTAACCTAAATATTTTTAGATTATCATTTCATGATCAATTTATTTAGTCATTACTGTAAATTATGCTTCTTAATTTTTTACTTAATTCATATTGATTTTTTATTAATTTAAGTTTTAAATTACATTGTTATTATCTAAAATTTTTGGAATAACCATTCCATATAATTCAAATACACTAAATAATTATATTTACACATTTTATTTTAAAATATCTTTTACAAATTAAAACATAATAGAACTACAATTATTTCCTTAACATACTGGTTCTTTTTATAAAGTTTTAGTATTATTAATTAATGTATATGTTTTTCCAGAACCACTTGAACCGTAACCAAATAATATAGTTTTTTGTCCTTGAAGTGCTAATTCTAAATTTTCTTTAACCGACAATTCTTCTTAACCATCAATTATAGGTTTTGAGTTATATATTTATTCTGTTTTTACATTTTCTAAAATTTATAGACTATTTTACATATCGTAATATTTTGGTGTTTTTAGTATATATTTTTATTCATTTTCATAAGGTGAAGGGTGGCATTAATATACATTTTCATTATAGGTTGATACTGCGTTGATTCCATTTTTATTACTAATATCAACACTTTCTATAATATTTTTAATCAGTTTTGATGAATCAATTTATTTATATATAGTTTATTCTAAACCATTTTTGTTTTCTTTTATTTCGGTGACATAAAATAATCCTATGTATTATTTATATAGTTTTTCTATATCTTATGATTAAAGACTTTCAATTTGTTTTTTAATAACATTTGGATTAGATTAACTAAATTCCATAAGTTTTTATTTCATTTCATTAATATTTTTTGTATATTTTTTATAATTAATATTTACTAACACAGTTGGTAATCCTTTAATTGATTTATGAATATTATCAATATATTAATTAAAACCAATAACTGCTTTATTTAAAACTTCTAAACTTTTATTTAATTATTTAAAATCAATTTATTATTGTTAAAGTTATTTTGGATATTAAATATTTACAGAAACGGTGTTTTTTATATTTAATTAATTTTAAGGAGTATCACGAATTTTAGTTAATTTATTGCTTACATCATAGAAGTTTTTTATTACTTATTATGCATATTTATCAAAAGAATATACATATAATTAGTCTTTTTAAATGTTAAATTAATATTTTTAATTTAATACTTATGATTACATTGTTTTGAATGATTAAGTATTCACTTGTTAATAATATTCTTAAAAGGAATTTATTAAAGTATTTAAACCATTTACTTATAATAATTATTGAGTTTGAAGTTTTTTAGATAATATACCTAAAAATTTATGTTCAACAAATAAATATTCAAATGCTTTTTTAATTGGTTTAATAACTTACATAATAACTTCAAGTTTTTAATTTCCATCTAATTAATTAAAATTAACTTCGTCATCTAAATAACCCTTTTATAAATGTTCAGATTTATATTAATTATATTCGTTTTCATATTTTGACATTATTTATTATAAATTATTTGCTTTCAAAAATATAGAACTATAATCATCAATTATATTTCTATATTAATCATATGTTGCTTCATATTCTGAATTTTTAATAATTTATTTTAAACTTTTATAATCCTCTGTTAATATTTTAATATATTTATTTGAAGTAATATATACTTTATAAATATTATTAAAAAGATTTAATGTTTTGTATAAATATTTAATTTATTAAATAGTTAAATCAAGAGATTATCCGGATTATAAAAATTAAGAAAGATAAATTAGTGATGTATAGAACAATAATGATGAATCAATATTATTATTATTGATAGAATTTTAATGTAATTCTTTAAGTTTTTATAATAATTATATTTATTATTTTTTGTGTTAAATATTTTAAGGTTACATTTTTGTATTATTTTTATTAATGTAAAATTCTTCAAAATTCTTGATTGTATTATCAATTAGTTATTATAATTATGTTCCATTTTTATCATTTATTAACTATTTAATGTTTTTATATTCTTTATTATTTTCAATTATGTTTTTAAGCATTTGGGCAATTACACCTTATATGCTATTCATATCCATACCTTTTGGTTATTTTTCTAATTCTTCAATTTATGATTTAAGTTTTTATATCATTATATCTTTATCAAAAATTTCTTTCATTAATGCATTTTTTTAATTATCTTTTTCAATAAGTTAATCTGAAACTTATTTCAATTAATTTTATAATTATAGAATAGTATTTTAAACTTTTTATAATTATTATTATTTTTGATTCTATAATTATTGTTATTATTTTTGATTCTATAATTATTTACATTATTATAGTTCAGCAACTATATTTTAATATTATTTCATTAATTAATCATGTTTTTGAGTTAAATTGTCATGTGTTTATTGTAATTATTATAATTATTGTTAAACACTTGAAGATGCAGATTAAAGTGATTATTTATATGTTTCGATATTATTTAGATTATTTTATAATTATTATATTTATTAATATACTTATTTTAATTCAGTATTTTTTTCTAATTCTACTTTTTCTAAATTTTTAATTATATCTAAAAGTTTTTAAATATAATCATTATCTACCTTAGAAATATCTAAAAGTTTAGATATTATTTATTCTTAATCGAGTATGCTATTTGTGATAGTTTTTTATTAATTTTATAGTGTTTTTTTTAAAGAATTTTTTGTTAATTATAATTTTTTAGTTTTGCTATTGTGAATAGTTTTTAATCCTTAAATATTTTATTTCTTTTTTTAAATTATAGTATTATTTGATTTAGATATGTTGGTAGAAAGTGGAATAGAAATTTAATCTTATTACTACATATTTAAAACTATTTTATATATAAAATTTATATTATTATTTTTAATAAATAAAAATATAAAAATCTCAATCTTCAATGTTTAAATTATTATTTGAATTAATAGCAATTGTTAAAAGGCGTTTATAATCGCTTAACATTTATAAATAAAATCGTTAAATAAATAATTTAGTTTGATATTCAAATAATTATAATTATCCAACCTCAATAAAAACTAATTTAAATTATTTTTAATTAATATCATATTGAATCATTTTACTAATAATATTAAATAATTATCCAATATTATATTTAGCATTGTTAATTAAAGTATTTAATGAGTTTTTAAATGCCCAATTTCCTTATCCAACTAATGCTACTTTTCTATCATTTGTTCCACATAATTCAGTATTAATAATAAAATTGTTTTTAATCCATTTTACAGTAGTGTCAATATTCCCATATATACCAGATTTACTTGGTTATAAATAATCTTACATATCTTCATCTGTAAATTCTAATTATTAGTCTTTAATCTTTGGTAATTTTTCGTCAAAAAAACCTCTATATATGTTATTAATATCAGTGTCTCCCAATAACTCTTCTTTACCAATAATACCTTTAACTTTTGATAAATTTTCATTTTGGATAATATTCTTAATATGTTACATAAATTATTTTGATTCTTCTTTTGTATAAAGATTTTTAGTTATAAAATCTACACCACTTAATTGCGTCATATCAATTCCGTTCAAACCTTATTTTTAAGAACAATAATATACACCTAATTATTTTCCATCAAAAACCATATTGTTTAATATTACATTAATTAAACTATCTTCACTTTCATGTTCTAAATCAAAAATAAGTTTAATACTTACTAAAATATTTAAAATTTTTCTATAATAATTATAAACTTATTAACATAGTTGTTTTTTACTATATTCTTTTCCTTAAATTTTTGCTTTAAATTCGGGGTCAATCATATATATTTTTTAGTCTAAACCCTTTAAATCAACTTAAAAAGCTTTTTCTATTTCTGATTATAAAACCATTTAATATTTATAACAACTATTTGAGTTAATATTATAGTGTTTATTTTTATAAACATTTCCACTTGTAATCATATTATCAACAATTGTATTTAGTCTATATAATTGAGGGAATTATTTGAAAACATTATCTTCTTATATATATGTAGAAATAAAATTACCCATATTTATATTGGTTATTTTTGTTATTTATATTTTATTTATAAAATATTTAAAATAAAAAAATTGATTTTTTAATTAAAAATTTTTATATAAAACATAATACATATATAATTATTAAATATATAATTATTAAATATATAATTATTAAATATAAAAAATATTTAGTATTATAAAAGACCATATAATTACAAATGGAGAGAGAAGACATATCAAACCCAATGGTTTAACAAGAACTTAATTTAGAAACAAATAAAAAAGAATTATAACAATAACGTTTACAAAAGTATTGTTAAGAATATTTAGAAAAAGATAAAGAAGAACCTCTCTTAAATGAAGAAATTGATAAAATCAATACTTATTGTTTTTATCCAGTCCATCCCAAATATGAACCAATATATAAAGCATATAATGATCATATGAGTATGTTTTGGAGACCAAGTGAAATATAATTTTAAGAAGATGCAAGAGATTGGGGAAAAAAATTAAATGACCATGAAAGAAATTTCTTAAAATATGTATTAGCATTTTTTGCATAAAGTGATGGAATTGTAAGTGAAAATGTATCAACTAATTTTGGAAATGAAGTAATTATTCCATAAGCTCGTGCATTTTATTCATTTTAAAACTTTATTGAATATGTCCATAGTGAAATGTATTCATTAATGATTGATGTATTTGTTAAAAATGAAGAAGAAAAAAATTTCCTTTTCAATGCGGTTAAGACTATGCCAATTATTTAGAAAAAAGCTAATTGGATGATAAAATGGATGGATTAAAGTAAAGCACCATTTCCACTCCGTTTATTGGCATTTTCAATTGTTGAAGGAATTTTCTTTAGTGGAAGTTTCTGTGCCATTTTTTGGATTAGAACTAAAAAGATTTTACCAGGATTAAGAAAAAGTAATGATTTTATTTCTCGTGATGAAAGTGTTCATACATAATTTGCTGTATTATTATATACTTAATATGTAGTTAATAAAATACCGGAAGATATTGTTAAAGATATGTTTTAAGAAGCAATTGAATTAGAAATAGAATACATTAACGAAGCATTAAAAGTTGAATTATTGGGAATGAACAAAAGAGATATGGCAGAATACATTAAATATTGTGGCGATATTTTAATTTAATAAATGGGATATACAAAAATATATAATGCAAAATAACCATTTGAATTTATGAAAAGTATTGATATGGAAATTAAATAAAACTTTTTTGAAAACAGAGCAACAGAATATTAGATTGCAGGAATTGGAAACGAAGAAGACGATGATGGAGACTTTTGAAAAAAGTCTCAAATAATTTATATTTTTTTTATTCTTTTTTATTCTTTTTTATTATTTTTTTTATTTTTAATAATAAAATACTAATAAAAAATTCTAATTTTTGTAATTATGAATTAAACGACATATGGAACAGAAACTGCTGATATTAATAATAGTATTTCTAAAATATTCAACAATGTTGGGACTACTTCTAATTTAAATTTAACAAAATTATCAAAACTATTACCAATGCCACCAACATAATAAGCAAAACTCGGAGAACCAAGTTATATTACTCAATTGCCTTCTGCTGGAAATGTAGTCGGTATGAATACTTTAAATATTACTAAAAATGTAAAAATATAATAACCAGTAATATAATAAGTTAAAAATGTTGATTTATCAAGTCCAATGACTGTTAAAAAAGCTTTAAAAATGTCTTAATCTGATAAAAAGAAACTTGTTGATGTTATTTCTAAACTTATATAAAAAATTGGAAATTCATAAGAAGAACAAATTGCTCTATCATCCAATCTTGATAGATTAATTGATTAAGAAGCACCATCTGTATTGTCTCAACTTAAAGAACTTAAAAATGTTGTTGGAAAAAATACTGAAAATTTCAGTCAAACTTTTGCTAAATTCTAAAATTAAGTTTCAAATGTATCATAAATACCATAAGTTGTTCCTCTTTTATCATAAGTATCAACTCTTTTAAATAAAGGTAAGGAAAATTTAACTCTTGAAGAAAAAGTATAAGTTGCAGAATTAAGAATGAAAATTATGATGGAAGTTGTAAATAATTCTCGCGTATAACTTGAAGGTATTATTAAAGAACTCAAAGGTGCTATTTCTAAACATGGAAATGTAACTAAAACTCTTGATAGTCAAGTTCTTTCTATTTTAGAAAAACATTCTGATTTGATTGAATATTATTAACAATGAGGAATTTAATAGAAACAAAAATTTGAAAAATTATATCTAAAATATTTATATATAAGTTATTTTATTATTCATAATATTAACTATTATTCTTTATAAATTATTTATTCAGTAATTATAATCAATAAAAAATAACAAAATGAAACTAAATAATATATTAATATTATCAACATTGTGTGTTATATAAAAGACTAATAGTCTTCTTAATAATCAATATTGTCCTATATCATATAAATCAATACTTTAGAGTTTAGTTGAAAATATTGAATTAGAAAGTTGTTAATCATATATTACTATATTCGATTATTGTTTAACAGAAACAATAAATACAATTAAAAATAATTAATAAAAACCATTTGAACCATATGTTCTATTAAATGACGAAGATAAAGTATAAAATGTATAATTTTTGTTGAGATAAGATTTTGAATACTTGACACCAGATGCAGCATAAGTATTTTTTGCATGTATGATGAGAAAAGATTCAATATATAAAGGAGGTAATGTTCCATTACCCCCTCCGCCGTATTCTCCAACACCTGTGCCCCCATAGCGCCCCCCATCACCTGGTCCAATTCCATCTCCGAGTCCGAGTCCGGTACCATCACCTGGTCCAATTCCATCTCCGAGTCCGAGTCCGGTACCATCACCATAAATTGATGACAATCCAGATGATCCATTTGGATAAGATGGAAGTGCTGCTCCTCCAATTAATAGAGATACAATTGAAGAAGTTTCTTGTGAAAATTATGCTGAAATCGAAGATCCCCCTTTACTATATAGTAATAACCAATGGGGACTTGCAAAAACACCATTTCCACCAACATAGTGTTTATTGGAAGCGCTTGGAACAGAAACTCCACCACAAGTATATTATGGATGGACTTGGGAATATGGTGGATTTGACTAAGGGATTTTTGCATATCCAGAAGTAATGTATGGTGATAAACCTTGGAGCAATATGGCTTCAACTGACCCAGATTTTAATAAAAAAATTAAAGATTTTAATTCATTAGCGGTTCATATCGAATTTGAAATGTATAATCTCAATGGTGCTTATAATTTAGCATTAGAGTTATGGACTACTGATATATTAAAACCATCAAATGCCGCAATTATCGATAATATTAAAACTGAAATTATGTGGATTATTGATATCGATGGTTCGTTGTTACCAGGTGGTGATATTATTAGAACAGGTATTAATATTGATAATATTGGATGGAATTTATATTAATTAGCACGAGATGACACTGGTGTTTTTTGGGATTTTAAAACATTTGCAACTCCTTAAATGTTATGTGAAAAAACATCATTCAATTCAAAAATATGTAAAATTACTATTAATATTAAAAAATATATGGATTATTTAGTTTAAAATAATTTAGCAAATGGAGAAGAATATATTTCAGTAGTTGAAATTGGAAATGAAATTGCTGGAAATCGTTTTGGAGGTGTAGGAACCGGAACATCATTTGTGAAAAAATTTGATGTTGTTTATAGTTGATTATTATATAATAATGTGAATAATTTTTAATTTTTAATTTTTAATTTTTTTTTCATAAATTATTCAAATACCTGAATCACGAATGGTATTTCCGAGTGTAGGTTAATCAAACATGTTTTTTAATTAAGTTTATATTTATGTTTATTAAAATATCTTTTATAAACTATTAGTTCCCTTGTCTCCATTACGGCGTATAAGTCTTTATTCTTGGGAAGGTAAGAAATTATTATTAAAACCATACCAACGTCCATTTCTCAATCCTGTATCATTATTTACATATTTTGGAAATTCACAATGATACTTGCTATTACTAACATTAACTGCTTTATTATACATTCCACTATCTTTTATTTGTAAATATTAATCTAAAACTTTTGTAGTTTATTAATCTATATTATCAAATTATTTCATTAAACTTCTTTCTTCATCTCTATATAGATTATAGAATGTTCCTGGACTATGTAATTATTGAGTTGCATTTAATTCATTAATAAAGTTTTTAGTTAAATTATAATGTTATAATGCTCTTTATATTTATTTGTCATTTAAATCTTAAACACTCATATTTAAATTAATTATATAATATTATTTTTATTGATATTTTATATATAAAATATTTTATAAAACTATTTTTAAAAAATTCAACATTCAATATAGTCATGTAATGGATCTTGATTTACAAAGTATAATAATTTATCTAAAACATCTTTAATAATAATTAGTAAAGTTATATAATGAGATTTAACATTAATAGTTTAATCTGACATTTTTTACATTAAAGATTATCCTGATTTAGTTTTGGTTAATGTTCCGAGTGCTTAATGACAATCATACATAGTTTTAAAATCTTTAATTGCTTTATTTTTAATGCTTTTTTTGATATCATTAATCATATATTATTAACTATTTTTTCTAATATTATTTAATAGTGTAAATAGTTAAAATTCACTTTCTTTCATATTAAAATTATTATGAAATATTAAATGTATTCTTTCTAAATATTTTGCAATTTTCATGATAAATATATCTTCTGGAACACATTTTTTCTTTTCATGGAATAATTCGATAATAAATCCTAAATTATCAATAACCGCATTTTCAACATCAGAAGAAGTTGGTAGTTCAATTTTAGGATTTTGAACAAATAACATAGAACTTAAAGTATAATACTATTCACGACTAAAAATTTATGTAACAATAACAGATTGTAAGAAATCCATAACAATTTATAATTGTCTTTTACTTTCATTTTTATCAAATTCTGTATTTTTAAGAATATTGAAATGCGTATCTTCAAATGCTAAATTCAAAAAATCTCGCTTCTTTTCAACATATCGTCTTAATTTACTAACATATTATTATTCTTTAATTTCTTTATATTTGGAACCAATATCAACGCTTTTATTGCTTGATTGTAATATATACTCATTAATTTCTTATTTAATATTTCCATTTATTTTATCCCATATATTATATTAAGATTATAATTATTCTAAATATATACTATATGTTCGTTAATTGACATATTCTGTATTTCCAATATTATTTGTAATTCTACTTCTTCTTTTGATTTTTATTTTTTATGAATTTTCAATAATATCATTATTTATAATTAGTAATTAGTTAGATGATTTTGTATTTTTAGCAGGTAATTCGAGAGTTTTTATTAATTCTTATTCTGTTCCATGTTTTTCATTATTTGATTCAATAAAATAATTTAAAATATCTTTAATATTTTTATCAATTATGGCATATTCCGCAAATCTATTCCATCTATAATATTTAAAAATATTAAGTAATTATGGAGCACATACAAAAAATAAATTTTTATTACCAAGTTTTTATAAATTATTTTAAGTTGATGAATTTCTTTTAACAAAATTATTTATATTTTTTAAGAATGGATGACTTGATACTGGAACACTATCTTGTGATGGATCTAAATCATAATAAATAATTTTTTATGGAAATGAAAGTATAAAATTAGTTCCATAGTAATTTACATCAAACATTGTACTCATATCTTTTGTTGCAAAAATACTTCTATGGAATTCAAATGTTTTATCAATTATCGATCTTGGATCATCTAAAATTACGGTATAATCAACATTGCTTACTTAACTAACACTTCCTGTTCCTGGATCGCATATTTTTTTTCTAATACTTTAATTAATTTATCCATATAATCTCCAAGAATTAACATTCTTATTAGAAATACAACCATTATAACTATCAATAGTATCTAAATAAAATACTCTAAATTTATTGTAATTTAATTATTATTATTTTGTAGCATATGCCATAAATGAATCCCATTAAAAATCAATATAATTTTTTCCATCAGAAGATTAAATTAAAATATGTGGTTCTTATTCTTTAATACAATTTAAAATATCTTCATTTAGTTTAAACTCAAAGACTAATTGTTTTTATCCAAAACCACTCAAATCTTTGTAAAATTCAGCAACCAAATCTTGATATTATTAACTATTTATGATTTCATTTTTAAATGATTTTTTTTATATTTCTATATCTTTAATATTTTATACATTTGAATTTTCTTTTGTTCTAATCTTAAATATATTTAAACTTCTTCTTCTTGCGTTTTCTTAAAGTTTTAAACTATTTTCTGTATATTTTTTACTTTTTGTCATCATTAATTTTCTTCCAATTGGACTCTATAAATTTTTAGATTTAGAATTTTGTAATTATAAAACAACATTATCATTATTATCATTATTCAACATTAAAACTTAATCATTTGAATATGTTTTTTTATTTTTATTTGATGATGAATTATTTAAAGTTAAGACAAAATCTTATGAATTCATTTTTATAAAATATATTAATATATATAAGATTATAATTATATATTTTATATAATACAAATATAAATATTTTTTTTTATTATTCCCGTTTAATTACATTCCATAAATAAATTTTAATAATTAAAATAACTATAAAAGTTTATAATTACAAAATTTTAAATATGAATAATCCACAATTTCTTTTACCCACAAATTTATAATAACAATATCCACCACCAATTGTAGCATAACCAGATACTCAATATGAATTACCATCTGAATTATTATAATCACCAGAAGATTTAACATACCAATAAGAAGAATTAATGTTGTCATAAACCAAAAGAAAAATTCTATAACTTGAAACAATAACAAAAGAAATTAATAAAAATAATGATAAACTTAAAATTTTAAGACAAGCATAAAATAAGTTAAAAGAAGATATTATGACATTCATGTAATCATTGGAAATTGATAATATTAATTCTCAAAATATAAAAATTTAATATAAAAATTCAGAAGTAAAAGCACCACTGACTTAAAAAATGATTCGAGAAAAATTATAATAAATATTACCAGAAGAATAGATAATTGAAATTTTTGACAATAGGGAAAAAATATAAAAATAATCAGTATCTATTCGTTAAAATAAACCAAAAGATAAAAAAAATTGAAAGACTTAATAATTGTATTTTGCTTCTTATATATTCTACATTTTCCTCATTTTTTTATTTCACCAATATTTTTTTATTTAATAAGATCTTATTGTAATTTTCTTTTTTCTTTTCTTAATTAGTATTCCATTTATTGTTTTTTAAGTTTTTCAATGTCTGTTTATTTTTGTTTTTTCTTTTTATATCCAGCATTTAAAAACCCTTTCTCAATTCCTTCATATTTTGGAACAGGGGCATCAATATCTTCTTCTGTTATTTCTGTTATTTATACTTAATTTTATTAATTATTTGTATTACAATTATTACTTGAACTTGGAGACTAATCGCTCAAATTTAATGTTTAAACATTTGGGTTTGATTTATCTAAGTATTCTTAGTTTTTGTTTTTTGGTGTTTTATCTTCATTGTAGTATTTTTTAAACATAGTATGTGATACATGATTATCACAAGTATCTTTATTGATTGCCCCGTCATTCATATTTTATAATAATTTTTTATAATAATTTAAAACATCAGGTTCTAATTGTTTTTACATAGATAATTTCATAAAATAATTATATTGTTTGAAATGGTCGGGATATTTTTCACCATATTTTTTAATCATATCACCATATTGTGCCCCTGATTTTTAATCTCGTTATATTTCTTATATAATATCAAATATTTTTGTATTATTATTTTTTTCTAATAATTCCAAAGATTTTTCTTCATATTCTACATTTTATTATTCTTATTAAATTTAAGTTTAAGATTTAACAGAATTTATTTTAATTTAACTCATAATTAATTCAACAAATATCTTAATTTATAAATATAAAATATTTTTATTATCAATACTTAAACTAATGTCTGATTTATTTTATTATAAAACGCTATAAATCGTATTCAATATTATATTATTTTAACCATTCAATTGATGAAAAATATTATTAATAATTTATTATTTATTTTTCTAAATTTTCTTGTTAAATATTTTTTATAATTTTAAGTATATTCAAAATTTAATTGTGTGTGTAATTTACATTAAATAATACAATATTTCTTATATAATTTTAGTTTATAATAATATACATAAACTAATTATAATTACTATTTTATAAAAAATCTAAATCTTATAAATTACTATTGATATTATTTATAAATTTAAACATTTATGAAAATATTTTTTATATTTCTATTGGAAATTCCGTGCTGCTATTGTATTTATACCCTTTACATAATATATATTTTTCACTGGACGCTTATCTTGAAGAATAAGGTTTTATAATAATTTATTCATCAAACAGTAAATACAAATAATATAATAATTTAATTGTATAAACTTAATACATATCAAAAATTTTAATTATAAATACTCCACCCTTTTATAAACATTATAAAGCAATAACAGTTTATGAAATAAATAATTCAAAAAACTTTTTTTCTATATTTCCATAATGGTCACTATAATCTATTCCCCCATCCGCTGTAATAATATTACATTTCATATTATTTGTTTTATTTTAAAAAGTTTTAACAATATGTTTAATATTTTATACATTAATAACATTACCTGTTTCGTCCAAACCGGATAAAAAATGTAAATTTGTTTTTATTTTTTTTTTATTATTTAAAAAAAATTATGTATTCTGTTTTTAATCAATATATTTTATTAAAAATTTCCACATTTTGTTTTTATTATTAATAAATGATAACTATTGAACATTATTTTAGTTTTTTGTTTCAATTAATGAATTTAAAAAAATATTTTAACAATTAAAATTATCATATATACATTGAGCAAAGCTTCCCGGGGCTTCACATAAACACATTGCATTAAAATATTCACAATTTTAATTTTAATTCAAATAATCATAAATATTATAATCATTTATTATTTCATGTAATTTAAAATATGATCTACATATATAAAAGTTTTTAACTAAATTATTATTTTATATTAATTCAAAATCATTTGTATATTTTTTATATTAATTCCATATCTAATCTTTAACATTGTTAATTATTTACTTACATATAATGAGTTATTTGTTGCATTTATAATTTTATTAAAAATAAATTTTTTATTTTTCATCATTCAATAATATATTATCATTTGTTTGAAATTATTAATTATTAGTCATATTTAAGACTAATTTTTATTTAGTAAATATATTCATTTTTTAAAATGAATTATCATAATATTAAATAATTATTATTATTTTTTTAGTTTAATATAAGTTTAAATTTTTTTAATTATAATAAATACAAATTAAACTTATAAATAAAATCAATCTGAAAATTTTTAATATATAAAAAGAGTATTTAAAAACGAATACTCTTTTTCATGTGGTTCCATTTATTTATATATATCTGAATATTCTTTACCACCTTCTTTATATTTCTTTTCTTTAATTATATCTTCAAAATTAATTTTTGCTTTACTTAAACCTAATTATTTTAGTATTTCGGGTGGAGCTTCAAAAATTCCATATTTTGCCAACCCTTTATCTAAAATATCAAAATCAACAATGTATTCCTTATTAACAGTATTAATTGTTCTAATGAATACATTAATACTTTATCCAAGACCAGTATTATCACTTTTTTATAAACTTTTATTTTTTGATACTGATTTTGATACTGATTTTGATTTAGAATTTTATATTTATTCAATACTATAATATAGACCTCCATTTTTATCTTTACGAATTACATTGCCTTTTTCTTGTTTTAATAATTCTAATACTTTTTTGCCATTCATTGTAGTACCAATAAATAAACCTCCTTTTCTTAAAAAATTATTAATATTTTTACACATAGTTTCAAAAGTTTTATTATTTTCAAATGAATAATGTATAGCAAATTAACAACTAATTAAATCAAAAATTTATGGATTTTATAATTTTCCATTAAACCACATAAAACTTTTTAATAGTCCAGATAATTTATCTTCTTTTAAGTCTGGATACATTGTATGTATGTCTTGTATAATTTGTTATTAATTTTAATTGTGTAGTTTTCCAAAAATAAATTTTTATAACCATTCACATTTTGGATCATTACTATAACCATCCGAAATTGTTAAATCTTTATTAAAATCACCAGCATTTACAAATATTCTTGGAAAATTTCTTCTATTTTCTGGTGAAACCTTTTAAAACAAATTAATATATCTTGATAAAGCACCAGATTATTTGTTAGTAAGATTAGATTAAAATATATCAACTCCATAAATAAATTATACCGACGAAGATATATTATCACTTTTAAAATATTTCATTAAATCTCCAAATTAACCACACGCTAATTCAAAAACATTATTGATATTATTTTATTCATATGTATTATTTAATACATTTTATATTAACATTCCTCGTTTAATTACATTGTTATGAAAATCTACCATATTTTTAAACCCGGTTTTATCTCTTGAAACTTTTCTATTATAGTAAAGTCCCTGTTTGTCAATATTTTTTTATACCAAATCTTTTGTAATTATTTTACCAGGACCATTTGATATAATTTTTTCTTCTATTGGATATAATGTACTATTAATAATTTATATAGCATTTGAATATGTATTTGCTGTTCCAATAATTTATTAAGTATTTTGATATAATTATGTTTTATCTTCTCTTACTCTAATTGGAACCCATTTATATTTATACTAAAATTAATCTTTTTCATATTGATTAATAACTTGTATTTATGAATTTGTTTTAGTTATTGGTTAAAGTCTCATTTCAATAACAGAATTTGTTTTAAAAATTGTTTTTTAATTTTCATAGTCTGTAAAAACAGGTAATCCTAATTTTTTATCTATTTTTAAAATCATATAATTAGGTATTCCCAAATCTTAAACATCCAAAGTTTTTTAAATAAATCTGTATTATGGTGGAATATTAAAAGTTCTTCTTCTAATTTAACCTTCAATTATGTCGATTTAACCATTTTCAACTTAATTATAAGCACAAAACAATTATATTAATACTTGGTCTGTATTATTATTTGTATTTGTATTCACAATCTATATTGGTTTACACAAAAAATCAACACTGTTTAATGTCTTATCTTTCCATTTTAGTAAATGAGACCATGTTCCTCTGATAAAAGGAATACTATTTGGAGTATATATTAAACCATCAATTTTATATGGTAATTTTTTACTTTCTTCCAAAACTTATTTAGATAAATCAAATATGTTTTTATCTTTATTATGTATATAAAAAGTTTTTACAAAAATTTTAATATTATTCATAATTGATGTATTTTTTGATTTTGATAATTTATCTAATTTTTATTCAAATTCATATCCTATTTTTAATCTATCCATAAATTTTAGTTCTTATAAAAATTTTCCTTAATTAATATAACATTCAAAAATTCCATAACTATCAACATTGTTGAGTTATAATTTTTCACAATCAAATAATGTATTTACCAATTTTAATTTAAATTCACCTTTTGAACTTAATTATTTAATGTGCATACTCATATCAAGTTCAAATAAAGTTCCATTATTGTCTATAAACAATTATACTCTCAAACCATCTGCTTTTTCTGTAACTGTATAGTCGCCATTATTGATATATGGTTCATCATAATATTCTATAATGTTTTTTTATTCAAGTGTCATGGGTTATGAACCCCAGAATAAAGTTTTTGGTTCTTTTATTAATTTTTACTTAATTTCTTATTCTTTTACTGGGTATTAATCCTATTATTAAGATAATTTAATATATTTAACAATAGTTTCATATTCTTCTTTTTAACTTAAAAATATTTTGCTATCTGTTAAAAGTTTATATAATTCTTTTTATTAATCTCTGATAAATTATAATTATTTAGTAAAATTACTTTTAGAATTTGTATTAAATTCATATTCTAATTCATAAGAAGATACTAATGAATTTTATAAATTTAATTATTTAATATCTTCATTACTAAGTTCCATATTAATAAGTCTTTCGATTTAAGAAATATCATTAAATGATTATTTATAATTCATTACTTGTGAAATATCAACAGTAATGCTATTGTTAAAAACATATGATTATCTATTAATAATTCTTATTCCTTAAATTTAATTTGTTTATAAATTAGATTTTTATATTTGTTATGGATTTAATTTTTATTCTTATTTTAAGTTGAAAATCAAATAATAATCTTAATCCTCAACTCTTTAAATAAGTTATTTTTTTTCATATTCAATATCTTATTATTAAATTTTTTTATTAAAATTATATATTCTTCCTCGAATATTTTAAGGATAATTTAATGTAATGATATTTTAATTTTTTAAAACTTATTTTATTAAAGTTTTATTTTCACTTTGTTTATCAAAATAATCAATAATTTAATCATATTAACTTTTATCATTAATATATTTTACTAATTAAGATATACTTTCTAATTCTTAAATTTTATCATTAGATTTATAGAACTTATAAAGTTCTTATAATTATATATTAGAGTTGGAATTCATTATATATATTTTATATGAAAAAATATATTATATATTACGATAATATTATTTATTATAATATTCTATTATTATTAAAATTTAAATAATGTTTATATAAAAATTTAATTAAAATATCAATAATAATTTTTTTATTATATTTCATAAAATAAATAATAATATTATAAAATATAATAAATTTATTAGTAATTATGGTTAAGTAAAATTTACCAAAATAATAATAAAAGAAAAGTTAAAAAAATACCAAATCTTAAAAAGGAGGTGATGCTATTGATTTAAATAAAGCAATTAGCGCTCTTGCTCAGGGATAATAAACTAATTCAAAAATTTAAAATGCCACAAAATATTAATCTGGAAGTTTATTATCACCTCCTACACCTAAACCAGAAAATATTATGAAAACTTCAGAAAATTCACCCTCATTTTTTGAATAAATGTTTGGTGCTTAAACTTCTTAAACATAAAAACAATAAACCACAACTGATAAAGCACTTGGATCCATTGGTGATAAATTAAAAGATTTAATGGAATTTGTAAAACAAGCAGCACAAAATAAAGTTGATCCAAAATATTTAAAAGGTCTTTCAAATGATTAATAAAAAACTATATAATTTTTATAAACAAATCTTGGACGAATTGGAGGTACAGATGACGGTAGTTAAATTCAAGCATTAAAATAATATTTAGTATAACAATCACTTTCAGAATTAGATACTAAATTTAAAGATGAAAAACTTTTAACATAAAGTAAATTATCATAAAATCTCTTAAAATAAACAAAAAATATTACAAGCACAATTGGAGAAGTTAGTGCAAAAAGTATTATTTATTAATATAAATACATTGTTTCAAACTTGTTATTTTATAACTTTTACAAAAATTATATTGATATTATAGATAACTTAACAATAATATCAGCAGAAGCAATTGATAATGCTATGACGGTATTAGTTAAAACAATGAGTACTATTAGTGATTAATTTAATTAACTTTAATAAACTACTCGACTTCCAAACAATGTAACATCATAATAAAACAAAATTCTTTAAGATATGGAAAGAACACTTGTTATGGACTTAAATAAAATTAAAACAAAATAACAAGAACTTGTGTAATAATCTTAATAATATTAAGATAGGTTTGTTAATTATTCTAATTAAGAACAAGAAAATTAAGCATTAGAAAAAGCTCGTGAATTAGCAGGTTCTACCGAAATGGCATCTAAAATAATGAATTCATTAAAAGTTATTGTTTAAGGTAATGAAAACTTATCAAATTCAAGAACAAATACAACTACTGGATAAAGTGTTCCAATTAAAAGATAAATTCTTACATATGGTGATATTAATGGGAATCCATAAATTAGAGAAAGTCTTTTTGATAATTTGAAAGAAATATTATAAATGATTGGTATTGAATAAAATTAAATTGATTAATTACCGAAACATTAAAACTAAAAACAAGAACTTGAATAATAATTAATATAAATGAGAAATACACATCCATCTGCTTTTGCAAATATGTTTAATATTAATGTTCCAGCTATACCAACTTCTATAACATCTCAATATGATTAACTTATAATAATGTTAACAAGCGATGATTAATAAAAAGTAAATTAAAGTTCCTAAATTCTACATTATATTTTGAATATGGACATGGGCATACCCATCAACACTACAACTTTTTGAAATAACCATTAATTAATGATTGTATTTTCAAATTTTTTAAATTTTTTAATTTTATAATTATTATATTACATAAAATAAAATATTATTTTATTAAAATATAAATTATACTATAATGTTAAGCAGAATAGGAAACATATTAGGTTATATAGATTAAGGATAATAATTTTATGATAAATATAAAAATTAATTATAAAAATCTCCATAACTATAATAAAAACTTTATGAAAATATTAAATCAAATGATGATGAAATAAAAATAACAAAAGGAAATTCATCAAAAAATATTTTTATTAAAATTTTAGAATAAAATCAAGAAAAAATAAAAGAAGCATATACAAATCTTTCAAAGAGTTATATGAATGATGAAGATTTTAAACAGGGTATTAAATATTATTTTAGTGACGATCCAGAAACAGTGTAAGTATTTGAAACTTATCGTAAAATTTATACAAAATAAGGGTATATTTTACCATATGAAGCTGTAAAAAGTGAAATATTATCTAAATAAATGAGGGGTTTAGAAAATCGCCTTAAAGGTATTGGACTTGTTCCAAAACTGTCAAATCCAATTTATAAATAAGCATAATAAGCAGGAGAAACAGCACTCTTGATTTTTGTATAAAAATAATATAAAACTTTTTAAATGGTTTATTTGATTTTAAATTTTCATTTATTGAAATCAGTATATATAAATAGTATCAATAATATTTTAAATCACATTAGAGAAGATATTAAATCGTCATAAATTTAATAATAAGCATTTACATCTAAATTGTCTGAATATTTTGAAAACCAAAGGCAATTTAAAATGAATGGAGAAGATAGTTTTACACCTGAAATGATGATTAAAATACTTGGTAGAGTATCAGAAGATTTTAAATACTCTACATTAAATTAATAACAATATTTATCTGAAATGATACATGATATTGATGGTATTAATGAAGCATCAACGAACGCCAATAATAATACAAAATCTACCGGATAAATTATGAGAAAAATGTTTTATCCACAAAATACTACTTGAAAAATTTTTAATTATTTTTTAATTATTTTTATAAATATTAAATTACATTATATAAAAATAATACTTAGTTAATTATGGCATCATAATAATAATTATAAAGATTAATTAAATCTTAGCAATAATAATCAAATAGCAATGTTAATACAAATACATAAAAAAGAAATAATATTATGAAAGATTTTAGTTAATTGTCAGAATCAGGCAAAACCGCAGTTTTAAAAGAATTGGCAAAATTATTGGGATAATCATAAATATACGAATAACCTCTTGATTCATATATTTTAAATAGGACAGATGTTGCTCGTAAGAATAAAAATATATAACAATTCTAAAAAAATTTAATTAAAACAGGATTTAGTAGTTCAATTTAAGATAATGTAATAACATAATTTTAAGAATAAGCCAAATATATAGCATAAAAACTTAACAATGAATATATGTAATACATGATACTTGCTGGAAATGTAATGACATATCATGATAAAGTTTTTGAAGAAACTGTATAATAAATGTTAAAAATTTTAAATCAATTAAATCTATAAGAAACAACTAAAAAAGATATACAATAAGCAATATCATAAATTACAAAAGGTATTGATAATTCATTAAATTAAACCATTAATATGATAGAAAATGTTAAGAAAGAAACAAAAAAAGAATAACAAAATAAAAGTTAAAGATTTGTATATAGTATTTAAAGTAAAAATTAATCATAATTAACCAATAATAATCAATAATAATCCAACTGAAAAAAAATATTTGAAAATATTTGAATATAATTATTTTTTAATTTTTATTTTTACAAAAATGATTTAAAAAATATAAAAATAAAAAAAGTATGTTTATATAAAAATATAAGAATTAATAATAATATATAATAAATAAATATGTCTTATACAAGTGTTCCAAATGATTTTGATCCCTAAGCATACATATATCTAAATCCAGAAATTGAATTTGATAATAATATTACACGCCCAGAAGATGCAATTACGCATTATGTAAATACAGGATCAAGTTTAGGACTTAGTTATAATTATGATAATATTCCTGATAGTTTTAATCCAAAAATTTTTATTTTAGATACAGAAGATTTAAAAGAAAGCGGAGAATTTGATACATATTTGAACCCTACATATTAATAACAAATAGATGATACACGATTAGCATATGTTATTTATGATAGAGGAGATACAACAATTAGAAACAGATTATATGATTATACAACTGATTATAATGTAGATTTATATAAATTAATATATCCAGATTCAAGAAATTTGGATCCAGAAGAATCATTTATTTAATATGCTCATGCAAGAATTTCTTCTTAACCTCGCTTGGGAAGTTCTTCTGAATTACTTATTGATTCTTAATTTTTAGGAGCTATTCTTTAAAATTTAAGCGTATAAGATACTTTATAAACAAGAAATTTATCAATTGGTCCAATTGGAGAAACACACCATATTGTTACCGGAATTAGTGATGACGCAACCCTTGGTGGTATTAATTTTACAGGGGGTTCTTAGATATTACCAACATTAAAAGCTGTCAAAACATATGTTGATAATATCGCATAAGGTTTAAGAATCAAAGATGGTGTTAAAGTTGCTTCAACTATTGAATATAATGATGTAGTTTATTAAAGTATATTAAATAATTAATTAAATAAAAATATATATACGCTTCAAATCAATAATACAACAAATAATATAATTGGTGGTGTTTCTATATTGTTAGACGATAGAATTTTAATTAAAAATTAAGGTGATGCGTATCTTATTAATAATTAAACATCAAGTGATGGTAGAGCATATTAAAATGGTATTTATTATGTTATTTAACTAGAAGACGTTGGTTTATCATAACCATTAAAATTATAAAGAACACCTGATGCAGATGATGATAATGAAATAATGAATGGATTGTATACTTTTGATTAACATGGTAAAATTGGTTATGTTGTTATAAATGAATCAACTATAACATTATCAACATAAGAAGATATTAATTTTAAAGGGTATTTATATGTTAATTTGGACTCCAATTTAGAAGTTGAATCATTGACATCGAGAACATATTTAAATACAAGCAATTTAACAGCGACAGGAACAACATAATTATAAGGAGTGGCAAATATTTCTGAATTGACTGCTTCTGGTAATACTACAACTATTTCTTCAACTAATTTAGATATTACTTCTATAACAACATTTTCTAATGATGTTATTAATACAAATTCTTTTTCAAATTAAGGAACAATGACAATCGATGATACAACATTACTAAATAGTAATTTAAATGTTGTTGGTTCTGCAATATTAAGCAATACAATTAATGTACAATAACTTGCAACAATGGAAAACGATTTGGATGTTATTGGAAACATAGATACAAATACAATTACTTTTGACACAACAATAACTGGTCCATCATATAAAGTGTAAAATTCTTTGGGAGATTAAAAAATTGTATTTTCGGATACATCTTCAAATTATAATTTTACACTTAAAACTGATACTACATCATAAGATTTTAAAATTTAAAATAATACAACTGATGTTTTAACAATATAAAATACTAATTCATATGTTGGTATAAACAACAATTCGCCTTCATATGAACTTGATACTACCGGAGACATTAGAGCAACAAACTAATTAATTTCAACAGTAGCAACCGGAACATCTCCATTGGTTGTATTGAGCACCACAAAAGTAGAAAATTTAAATTCAGATCTTTTAGATAATTAAACAGGCGATTATTATACAGATGTTGATAATACAAATGCAGGTATTCTATCAATTTAATATGGTGGCACAGGTTCAAAT
>JACCEE012631535.1_pt1 | contig 26960 bp, 33 predicted proteins | sample 7449931 | NCBI WGS metagenome assembly JACCEE01 (sample SAMN15323457, study PRJNA562643) | freshwater metagenome | isolation source: river surface water | place: USA:Blue River Watershed | collected 2017-08-19 | reverse complement strand
ATGGATACAACATGGTTTGAAAAACTAAAACCAGGAACAACTGTTTTTATAGAAAATAACAGTGACCCTATAGAAGAGCATACAAACTATTCAGAAACGCTCCCTGACTTTTTGAGAAAATATCCTGTTACGACTACATATTACAGGGGCGAGTTAACTTTGCTCAAATATAAAAGATATGCGTTATATGGAGTAAAATAATGTATCATTACAATGAGATAACAACTGTGCATTTAGAAATGACATAAGCATGTAATGCAAGCTGTCCGATGTGTGCAAGAAATCTCAATGGCGGGGAAGTAAGCCCGTTGCTTCACGGCGCAGAATTAACCATAGCAGATATTGAACAAATATTTCCCGTTGGCTTTGTTAAACAATTGAATAGACTTTATATGTGCGGCAACTATGGCGACCCAGCAGTTGCCGCCGACACACTAGAAGCATTTGCTTATTTTAGAGAACACAATCCAAAGATTAATCTTAGCATGCATACCAATGGCAGTATGAAAAAGCCAGAATGGTGGGCAGAACTTGCAAGAGTCATCGCCGGCCGCGGCCATGTTGTATTTGGTGTAGATGGTCTCGAAGATACTAATCATTTATACAGACAAGGAACTGTTTTTAAAAAGATAATGGAAAACGCTGCGGCGTTTATTCAAGCAGGCGGCCGTGCGAGATGGGACTATATTGTCTTTGCACACAATGAGCACCAAGTAGAAGAAGCCCGAGCTCTTGCTGAAAAAATGGGTTTTGAAAAGTTTAATATTAAAAAATCAAATAGGTTCTTTAGTAACACACGCGGTGAAGTTAAAGAAGAACACCAAGCAGGTAATCGCAAAGGTGCAGCAACGACCCTTCTTGCTATGCCCACCGATCCTAAGTATCACAACCAAGCAATTAAAAAACTAAGTGACATTACAAAAGGCCAACAATCTGATCCTTATCAGCTTATTACAACGATAACAGAATTAGAAGGTAAAGTAGGACGGCAACGCTTTTCAACCGATCCGGATAAGAAAAAACCAATGGAAAAGTATTGGGACACTGTACCGATCAAATGCAAAGTTGCAGAAGAAAAAAGTATATACGTAACAGCAGAGGGATATTTACAACCTTGCTGTTGGACTGCTGGGCAGATGTATGTTTGGTATTGGCAAGATCGTGGCGGACAAATTTGGGACGCTATAGATCAAGCAGGAATTAACAGCTTAAATTTAAAACAGCATTCTTTGGAGCAAGTTATCGAGGGGCAGTTTATTCAAGAAATTATCCCCGATAGTTGGAACAAACCTAGTTGTGCAGAAGGAAAACTTGCAGTTTGTGCTAAGACATGTGGCACTAAATATGACGTATTTGCGGAACAATTCAAATAAATTTAAGGATCATTGATGGATAGAGACTTTGACAAGTATAATAAAATACCTAGCAATTTTTGTATATTGCCTTTTTTGCATAAAGCAATAGATAGTAACGGCGACTTTAAGCCTTGTTGTGTTGCTGATCCTCATAAAACTTCAACAGGAGAAGTTGCAAATATTAATTTTATTAAATTTGATGATTTTGTTAAAAGCAAAGAAGTATCAAATTTTAAGCAGCAGTTTAAAGATAATCAACGAAGCGAATTATGCACCAATTGCTGGAATGTAGATGACCACGGTGGCGAAAGTCACAGAAAGCGTGTCATGAACTTTTTCATGAATAAAAGTTGGGAAGATGGTAATAGTGACTTGTATAAAAAATTAGAATCATTTTTTAACGACTCTGCAACGTGGGAAGACGTACAAACGGAGTTAGATCGAGTGCAAGAGCCATGGGATTTAGAAATTGAGCCAGGAACAACCTGCAATTTTAAATGTCACTTTTGCGGACCTTATGCAAGTAGCAGCTGGCAATCTGATCAAAAAATACTCTACGGAACAAGTTCAGAGGAAGTAAGTAAATTTACTAAAATGGGACTATGGGCATTAGACAGTGAGTTATGGAATAGCGAAGTAATGTTTAATGCTAAAAAGTTTCACTTCATGGGCGGGGAACCTATGCTTATTGATGCTCATTTTAAGTTTTTAAAGAAGCTATCAGAACGTCCTGACGCTAAACAAGTTATTATTTCTTATAATACTAATGCAAGTAAATTGCCTCCACCGTCCGTATTAGACGGGGTGTATAATAAGTTTAGATGGACCAGAGTCGCCTTTAGCATAGATGCAATAGGCGACAAATTTCATTATCAAAGATACCCTGGCGATTGGTCCACAGCGGAAAGCAATATAAAGACTTGGGTAGATGCTATTCCAGAATCTATAGAAGCAAAAATAGATCCAGGATGGAGTATCTTAAATTTATTATACATTGGTGAATTATTTCTATGGGCAGACAACTTTAAAGTAACTAACAATTTAACCGACAAGCAGTTTGACTTCGACGGACATTACTACTTTGGTCCTTATTATTGCCCACAAACGTTAACATTAGAGCAAAAAGAATTGTTTAAAAAGAAAATGACAGCAGACATCGAAATGTTAAGATCAACCCTAAAAGATCCTAGACTTCTTGCTCGTGCAGAAATAACGTATTCTAATATGGTAGAACATATGTTTGCAGCCGATAAATGGAGCAAAGCAATTGAGGATAAAAGGAATTTCAGAATTAAAGGGCTAGACAAGATTAGAAATCAAAGTCTTAAAGATTACGAACCTGAGTTAAACGAAATTCTGAGAATATATGATTAACAATCCGCCTAGTATTGAGATAGAGTTAACTAGTAAATGTACCTTATTTTGTCCCGAATGTCCGCGAACAAAGGATCCAAAGGAAAACGAACACCTGTGGAATTTCGGTGAAATACCTTTGGAGGTAATAGAGCAACTATTTAAAAGTACGCCTGATACTAGAAATATTATATTCTCCGGAGCGTATGGTGATCCGATATATCATAGCAAGTTTATCGAAATCATGCACCTTTGTAAGGTATATGATAAAATGGTAACTGTTAATACCAACGGCAGTTATAGAAATTCAGAGTGGTGGTTAAAGTTAGCTCACACTGTTGGCTCTAAAGTTTGTTTTGTTTTTAGCGTAGATGGTTTAGAAGATACTAATAAGATATACAGGGTTAATAGTGATTGGCTTAGTATCTTAAATGGAATGAAGATAATGGCAGCAGAGTCTAAGTTATCTATAGAATGGAAATGGATTTTGTTTAGACAAAATGAAGATCAAATCGAAGAGGCTTATAAGTTAAGTAAAGATATAGGGATAGCAACATTTACCGTTGTTAAAAGCGGCAGGCCTTATCCCCCGGGGATGGAACCAAAAGCAACAATAGAAGAAGTTATTAATAGAATAGAAAAGGCAAAAATTAATTATGGTTCTTGATCCCGAATGCTACTCTAATAGAGCTATATTTTTTATTAGATCCGATGCTACGTATTTGCCATGTTGTTATTCTAGTACTAATAAAGAGTTTGAAAGTTTCTTAGGAACCGAACTATACCAACAATTAAACTTGAATAAGTATTCAGTTGACGAAATTAAAAATTCCGCAGCATGGTCCAAATTAAGAGCAATGATAGAATCTGAAAACCCCATAAATTTTTGCAAGAGGTTTTGTCATAACGGCCGCGATAAAACAAAAGACCTTACTGGAAACGAAATTAATAGAATTGAAAAATGATGAAAGCATTTGACCAAGCATTTAAGCTATACGCCTATAAAAAATATGATATATGTGATATATCTTTTCGAGTTACAGATACGTTTGTATTGACTTATAGATTTACACATGACGAAATGAAACAACTCTTCATTGGTGCCTATGAAAAACCAGGTATTAATATTAAATTAGACTGCGGTATTAAAATTTATGCAGTCGTTAAAAGAAACATAGATGCTTTGCGTTTAAGTATTAACACACACGGCGGCAATATTAATCTACGTTACGAAATTAAAGACTTTGAAGACCTTATTAAAGATTATGATTTTCAAATAACTAATCCTGTTAAATGGGACGAGTATGACCCGAGATAAAGAGATAGTCTATGTGAATGGTGATAGTTTTACGGCAGGTTCAGACTTGGCAGACTATCTAATTCCGGGATATCCTGATGAATATTCTTTAGACGATTTCATGCACGGGCACATTTCAAAAAGAATGAACGACTATTCGGCGTGGAGGGAAGATTACTTTAATACAAATGCAGAGACAGACTTTTTAATAAAAACAGAGCAAGCTAACAACTGGCCTTCAAAACTAGCAGAAATAATAGATAAGCCTGTTATTAATAAAGCATATCCCGGGTCAGATAATTTTTCGATATTCACAAGAACTTGCAACGATGTAGAAAAACTAAAAGAAAGCGGCTACAAGGTTTCTAACATTATAATACAAGTTACAGGATTTATGCGGTACTCTTATGTACGCAGTGCAGAGTTTAGCACACATAAAATTTTTGAAATCGATGTAAAATCATTAGACAGATTAGAATTAGGAAACGGGTTTTTTCTAAGGCATTTGATACCCGTGCAAATCGGGTCATCTAGAATAACAGAAAAAGAAAGTGAATTTTTAAAGAAATCACTTTACGAAGAAATAATCTATGAAGATCAGCCATCAGATGCTAACCTTATTAGTAAACTATTAAATTTAAAAATGTATAAAGATGCAGTTCGCGGTGCTACAGGCATCGAACCTATTATTGTAGACAGCCTGTTTATGCAATCCTATTTAAAATTTACAAAAACTGAAAAATATTTAGAAAATAAAGATTCTTATGTAAGTAAATTATTTAGGAATATATTTTCTGACAATATTACAACGATGTTTAATATTCCAGATTTTTACGAAAAGTCGATAACCGGTGGCGGCCACTTTACTAGCAAAGTGCATGAAAAATTTGCCGCTTTATTGGCAGAAAGATATTTTAGATGAGTAAATCATTTTGTGTGATACCCTGGGTACAAATGGCAGCAAAGCCGATAGGCACAGCTAGGGTATGTTGCCTTATGACAAATAGTAAGGATAATCAGCAAGGTACCATTCGGGACGAAAATGGAATACCTTATAATCTAGGTCGTGACGATTTTGATGTTATTAAGAACGGCGATAAAGCTCGAGAAATTCGCTTATCTATGCTAGCAGGCGAACGCCATTCAGACTGTAACACATGTTGGGTTAAAGAAGACATGGGTGCTCCTAGTAGACGCACCGTTAGCAATAAGATGTATACAGGAGAATTTGAATTAGAACATGCTCAACAACATACTGATGAACATGGAAATACAGATTGGGAACCTAGCTACTGGGATTTAAGATTCGGTAATTTATGTAATCTTAAATGTGTAATGTGTCATCCTGCTAGTAGTAATCAATGGTACCGCGATCATGTCCTTATTAATAATAAAACGCGGTTTACTGATTCAGGAACCGAAATTAATTTAAAGTTAGTTGATGATAGATACGTAGATGGCGGAGAATATAATTGGTGGGACAATCCTAATTTTTGGAAGAGACTTGAAGCAAAGATACCTCATTTAAAACAAGTATATCTTGTTGGCGGGGAACCTATGCTAATAGAGCCACACTACGATTTCCTTCAAAAGATAATTGATAGTGGCCGAGCCCACGAAGTAACATTAGAATACGATACTAACTTAACTGCAATTCATCGACGAGCATTAGACTTGTGGAAACATTTTAAAAAAATATGGCTTCGTGTTAGCGTTGACGACTTTGGCGAACAGTTTAATTACATTAGGTTTCCTGGAAATTGGGATGCTGTGAGTAAGAATATTGAGAAGTTGTATTCTCGGCACAATAATATTAAATTTGACTTTACTGTAACATGGCAGTTGCTTAGTGCGTTTACAACGCCAAATCTTATTAGATATCTAAGCAAGTTTCCAAAAGCCAACGCAAGTATTAGAATATTAAGCAATCCTGAGTATTTTGATGTTGCTATTTTACCAATTGAAGCGAAACAGAGTCTTATTGCCATATATAAGGAAATAGAGACAGAATGCCCGCAAATAAAAGTAAATCATTTGATTAAATATCTAGAATCCAACATGCAAGGCGACGATGAGAAAGTTAAGTCTTGCGTGAATGTGTTATCTAAGCTAGATGCTATTAGAAAAACCAATTGGCACACCACTTTCTCGGAGTTAAAAAAATATATATGAATGAACATAACGATCCAAATTTGAGTCAGCAACGAAAAGGCTGGCTAGCGGATGTATCTAGGACATTTTGTATCCTTCCATGGATACACTTAAGCACAAGACCTGATGGACAGATGCGTGTATGTTGTACAGCTAATGCTAGTAGCGTTGGCCCTACAAATGAAAAATTACACGGAGGCAATATCGGAGTATTAAAAGACAAAGAAGGTCGTCCTAACAATCTTAATGTGTCTGACTTTGTTAGTAGTTGGAATAGCGACTACATGAAAAACGTAAGAACCGCCATGCTTACTGGAGAGAAGCCGGCAAGCTGTTTAAAATGCTTTAAAGAAGAAGCAGCTGGACATCGCAGCAAACGACAGTGGGAAACAGAATACTGGATGAAGCGTGTCGATGTTAAAGAGCTTGTAAAGGAAACTGAAGAAGATGGGACATATCAGCCGAAGCTACGTTATATTGATTTAAGATTTGGTACTAAATGCCAGCTGGCTTGCATCATGTGTAGTCCGCATGATAGCTCCGGCTGGATTAAAGACTGGCAAGCAGTTTATCCGACACTAGAAAATGACAAAGTAAAAGAGATTTGGAACTGGGAGAACAAAGGCAGTACTAACGGCAGTAGTTATAACTGGCATAAGAACAATCCTGTATTTTGGGAACAGTTCTTTGAGCAAATTCCTCACATGAAGCAGTTATACTTTGCTGGCGGCGAAGCATTGATCATCGAAGAACATTATATGATTCTTGAAGAATGTATCAAGCAAGGCTATGCCAAGGACATGGAGATCCGCTACAATAGCAATGCTGTAGAATGGCGCGAAGATTTATTTGAACTTTGGAAGCATTTTAAACTGGTTCGCTTCCATTACAGTGTAGACGACTTCGGCGCAAGAAACGAGTATATTCGTTATCCAAGTAAATGGGAACGCACACAAGAAGTATTTCATATATTAGACACACAAACAAGTGATAATGTTGAAGTAACAGTTGCATGTGCAGTTAATGCTTTAAACATTTACTATTTGCCTGAATTTATTAAGTGGAAGTTAGAGCAAAACTTTAAAAAGATTAATAAATGGCCGCTTGGTGCCGGTGGCGTTAATTTTCACTTTGTTTACTGGCCTGCATTCTTGAATGTAAAAACATTACCTGCTTGGTATAAAGAACAAGTTGCACGAAAAATAGAAGAATTTATTCCATGGTGGACTGAGAATTATATGTTAGGTGTTCCCGAAGGTGTGACACTAACTGAGGATCAATTTATACAAAATGAATACGGCGTCAAACGCCTTATGGGCCTGGTTCGATTTATGAAAAGCGAAGACTGGAGTCAACGTCTTCCTGAAATGAAAGATTATCTAGAAAAAATAGACGCACATCGAGGAACTAGCTTCTACGAAACATTCCCAGAGATGAAAGACATTTTCAATGATATTGAATCAGAATGATCGTGAAAATATCAGGGCATGGTTAGACACTAATAATTATTGTGCCATGCCCTTTACTCATGTAGCAGTTGAGTCAAACGGCGACATACGCCCTTGCTGTCTAGGAGATCCATTGAAGAATCAAGATGGGTCTACATTGAGTATTATCGGAAAGTCTATTAAGGAAGTAATAGATCATCCTACTCACGTTGCATTCCGGCAGAGCTTTCTTAATAACCAACAACACCCTGCATGTCATCCTTGCTGGGGAGTGTATCACAATGATAGATTTTCCGGTAGACATGTTTATTCTAGCAGTGCCAAAGTTGCAGACGAAGTCCTGCGTATCATGAACGGAAAACGACCAGAACAAAAGTTAATGTGGTTGGAGATTAAAGCTGGCAATCGCTGTAATTTAGCCTGCAGAATATGCGGGCTGTGGAACAGTGCAAAATGGTTAAAAGAAACATACGAACTTAAAAAGACTCGCATCGCCGACTACCCTACGTTTGCAAAGAGTCCTGAATTGTTATATAATACACAATCTAAGTGGATTGACGACGTGGAGTTTTGGAAACAAGTAGAAGGATTTGATGATATTCGTATAATGCATTTTATGGGCGGTGAGCCTCTCATGATAGATGAGCATTTCGAGATGTTAAAAGCAGTGTCGGAGAAGTTTGATGCAAGCAAGATATATGTATGGTATAATACTAATGGCACAATAACTCCGACGCCGGATCAAGAAGAAGTATTGAGCAGATATAAGCAAGTTCTTTGGTCAGTAAGTATAGATGACTACGGCGACAAATTTGACTATCAACGTAAAGGTGCGACGTGGTCTGATGTTAATCCCACGTTATCTTATTTCTTTGGTAAACCAAATTATAACAGCACTATAGATGCAACTATAAGTATCTATAATGTTTATACCTTTGTAGATTTTATTGTTGAGTTAGATAAATTGGGGTTAGCAAACAGTTTACAACCCCACTATGTAACAACAGGAACAGGCATACATAATATTAGAACATTACATCCGACAATCAAGGAAAAAATAAAAACAAAGCTTCTTTGTGATAAAGAGAAACTAAAACCAGAACATAGATTTCACATGGACGATATTATTAGGTTTATGATGCAAATAGATGCATGGCAAGAAGAAATAGACCGCAGACGCAAAGCAGAAATCTTGTTTGTTGATAAGCACAGAAATGAAAATTTTGTAAAGACATTTCCAGAAATGGCAGGATTACTAGGATATGAATAATAAGGAACGTAGCTCGACAATATGCTTACTACCAGTCAGTAGTATCAGTATCCACGCCACCGGCAAGATGGTCCGTTGCCAAATGAGCGAAGCTGCTATGGGGGATGTATCCGAAGGTTCTATAATAGAACAATGGGACAATGAAAAATTCCAACAACTCAGGCAATATCAACGTAATGGTGAATGGTTAAAGGGTTGCGACAATTGCAAGCACAAAGAAGAAAACGGAGTCGTTAGCAAAAGAAATCATTGGAAAACTCTAGAGGTATTTGACGATGTATGGAATACCGTCGACTGGGATAAAGATACAGGACATGAAATTTATCACCTAGATATCGCGTTTAACAACTTATGTAATTTTAAATGTAAGATGTGCAGCAGTGCTTATAGTAATGCATGGATAGGCGACGAAAATAAACTTAAAGAGCGAGGACTATTGGGTGGTGCTAGTGGCGCCGATGTAAGAACTAGTAGTACGTGGGATAGACAAAAGTGGACGCTAAACAGCCGGCAGCTAATAGAAGTATTAGATCGTGCTCCAAATTTACGCAGAGTAGAAGTGCTGGGCGGCGAACCTTTTTTAGTTCCTGAGTTTATTGAATTTTTAGAAATACTAAGAAGTCGAGGCTTGCATACAAATTTAGAGTTGATGATTACAACTAACGGAAGCGTTGTTACCGCAGAAAAGTTAAAATCGCTAGAAGGTTTCAAGTACGTAAACATCAATCTTAGCCTAGATGGTACAGGTGAATATTTTAGTTACATGCGGAGTTCAGGAGTAATCGACTGGAAAGGCATAGTAGAAAAAGCAACTATTATTAAAGAATGGTGCGACAGCCAAACTTTTGGTACGTATAAGATGAATATAAACGGAACGTATCAAGCGATCAATGCTTTAAATATTAAAGACTTTATGGAGTTTATAGTTACTTTTTACGGTTGGGATAAAAACGAACCAGAAGTATTGAGTAAACATAGACACAGCTTCGAACATCGTATATTAGTTGGACCGACAATGTATAGAGCACAATGGTTACCTAACGATGTGCTTATATCTAGCATGGAACAAATTGACCAGTTAGTTGAGAGTTATCCATTTTTAAATACCATATCCGAACGCAGATACTTGCACGATATAAAAAAGCTAATACAAAAAACTTTAGCAGAAGAAAGAAATGTATCAGAGACAAATAAGCAGAGAAGAAATTTCTCTGTAATAATATCTGAGTTAGATAGCATAAGAGGAGAAAGCATAAAATCTGTAGCCCCTTTAATATATGCTGCATACAAGGAACAGTTTGATGCAAGAACGTAATTTTTGTTATATGCCGTGGCATGGACTTGCAGTTGCAGCCAACGGAAATATTAAACCCTGTTGTCAGTGGGCCGACAACTTAGGCAAAGTCGAAAAAGTAGATCTGGTTGATGCATTTAAAAAGCATACTAAAATAATACAACTTAGGCAAGATTTCTTAGACGGCAAGAAACCAGAAAGCTGCAAAAGTTGTTGGACACGAGAAGAACAAATTGGCGAGAGCAGACGCAAGTGGTTTGCTGAAAAATTTATGTCTACTATTCCTGCAGACTACTCTTACAATGTTGAGCTAGACGATATTCGTTGGACACAAATGGATATCAATTTAAGTAATGTCTGCAACTTAAAATGTAGAATGTGCGGATCGTGGGCTAGCAACAGTTGGTTTGAAGAAGATATTGCACTATCTAAAATAAGTCCTGCATTTCAAAAAGAAAATAATCCCGCTAATCAGAACATAAGGCAACACAGCTTAGAAGATTTGTCCACACTGTTACCTTACTTAAGTAATATCTTAAGAATTGACTTTAAAGGTGGCGAACCTATGATGGCAAAGAATCATGTTCCATTTTTAGAAATGCTAATTGAAAAAGGTCTTAACGATAAAATTGTATTGCAATACACTACCAACGGCACAGTTGTTAATCCTAAGATTTTAAACGTTCTTTCTAAGTTTAAAAAAGTTCGTTTGATGTTTAGCATCGAAGGAACAGGTTCGCTTTATGAATATATTCGCGGGGGCAAATATTCGATACAAGAGTTAGAAGAAGTTATTGAGATGTATGATGCTTTACCTAATATTGAAATTGGTTTTAATGTAACTATACAGGCTTACAATTTATTAAATTTGCATCACTTGCATAATAAGTTAGCATCTTGGGCAAATAAGTTTAAAAATGTTAGTAACAATAGTGCATTTACAACAATTTGCAATAGTCCGATGTATCTAAGTCCGTTTGTACTTCCTGAAGCAATGAGACGTCAAGCAATTGTAAACTTAAAAGGATATAGCGATTTCGAAGTCTTATCAAGGAACTTAACGTCTGACAATATACATAAAAAACACTGGAATACTTTTAAACATTTTACTATTGAGTTGGATAAATTGAGGGAAGAATGTATTTTAGATGTCGTGCCAGAACTAAAGGATTATTGGAATGAATGAGTTAGTAGCAGTAGAAGATAACTATGCACCAAAAGATAATTGGCTACGTATAGAGTGGAATCTAGGTAGACGTTGCAATTATGATTGCAGTTATTGCGGTAGTGATATACACGACAGAGAAAGTCCCCACCTTAGTCTTGAAGTAATAGAAAAAACCGTCAAACAGATTGCGGCAGTTGCACGAGCACAAGGTAAAGAGTGTAGAATAAGTCTAACAGGTGGCGAACCTTTTGTACATCCTAAAATTATTGACATATTAAAAATAATTAAAGAAAACGGAATCGATAAGATTAGTGTGACTACAAACGGCAGTGTTCCGTTGTCCAAGTACATTCAGAGTCTTCCTTATATCAATTATTACATTTTTAGCTATCATTTTGAATTTGCTTATCACGACAAAATTATAAACACTATTGTGGAATTAAATAAGCTAGTTAAAGAAGAGCATAAACAAAATCTACATGTACACTTAATGTATTTGCCGGGTAAGATGAATGAAGCAAACGAAATAATAGATATTATGAATAACGAAGATATTCATTGGGTTATACGAAGAATACGTCCACGAGTGGATCCTATCACAGGTACATGGGCTATGCCAGGAACAAGCGGTTTAAAGACGATACCTAAGAAAGTTAAAGATCCTTATTACTCCGATGAAGAAATTGCATTTATGTTGGACAGTGAAAAATGACAAATAAAGTAACAAACTGGGCTAATATCGTTGTTCACTACAATAACGATACATCGGAAGAAAGTAACGTAAATCATTTGCTTGCAACTGAAACAAATAAATTTAAAGGATGGTTATGTTGGGCAGGTGTTCAGAATCTAACAATTGATAATGACGGCAATGTCTGGCGTGCTATTTGTAAAGTTGGAGGCAAATTGGGAGATGTTCAAAATGGTTTTGTTGTTCCCACAGAGCCAATCGTATGTACAAAGGAATCTTGTAACTGTGCAGCAGACATTCAACTAAGCAAGGCTCGAACCGATAGCATAAACAAATTGAGAATAAGCAATGAGTACAGCAAAAAAATATCTTAAGAATTACAAACCTAGTCAGCATTTTAAAGAAAAATATGGATTTACTGTTGATGACAGTACTTTTTGTATAATGCCATTTATACATATGAGTACAACTACTAACGGTGAATTCAGACTATGTTGTAGAAGTAAAAAAATCTGGAACATTGAAAATATCGGTGTTAAGGATCTATGGAATCATTCTAAATATAAAACTGTTAGAAATAATTTAACAGAAGGCGTTAGGGATACTCATTGCCAGGCATGTTGGAAGATGGAGGACAAAGGAATAACAAGTCTTCGCCAAAGCCAGAACTTCGAACGAGTAGAAGAATACGGCCATTTAGTTGCACACTGGCACAAAACATGGTTAACTAAGTGGGATATTCCAATTGTGGAATTTAAGTTAAGCAATCTATGTAATCTAAAATGTCGTATGTGCTGGCCGAAGGATAGCACTCCTTGGATGCAAGATTGGCGTGCAGTTGAACACCTTTATGAAGAAGGCGAAAAAAGTTATATAGACGAGATTATAGAAAAAAACAATCTTACAAAAAAACCTATAATGAATTTGTTTGAAAGTAATGATCAGTTTGTTAAAGACATTGAAGAATTGCTTCCGACTATTAAGGAATTCGAGTTCGCAGGCGGTGAGCCGTTAATGGATCCTTTGCATTTTAGATTTTTGGAAAAGATAGAAGACCCTAATGATGTTATTTTAAAGTATAGTACAAACTTAACAGACTTAGAAGCTAAAAAAGGTCGCAATGTAATCGATCTTTGGAAAAAATTCAAAGCAGTTAGATTGACTATTAGTATAGACGGATACAATGAATTAAATTCTTATATCAGGCAAGGAGCAGTGTGGGAAGACATTGTTAAAAATGTTCATTTAGTAAAACAAGAACTAGGAGAAAAGCTAGATTATATTAAAGCAAGTACAACTATCAGTGCCCTTAATATAGAACACTTAGTTGAGACGATGGAAGCAATTACGTCCGAGATGGGAATAATGTGGCATACAAGTAGGTTACAGTGGCCTAGTTTCATTCATGCAAATGTTTTGCCTACTGATCGTTTACTAGCAGCAAAAGAAAAAATATTATTTAAATTGTCAACTATGACAGAAGACAACATAGAAGAAATGAACAATAGACGACACTTAACAGATGCAGTTCATTGGATAGATGAGTGCATACAAAACAACCAAAATGAAGTATTGTATTCTAAGTTTGTTGAGTTTAATTCTATCATAGACGAAAAGAGAAAATCAACAGGTACTTAACAATAAATAGATCATATGGCTTATTACGATTACAGATACTTAGCAGAGAACAATGTAGGTTTAGGATGGGTAGATATTTCTGATAGAATTAAAAATGCTACGGCATTAGCTTTTTCTAGGAACATAACAGAATACTGGACGCAAGAATTATCAAATTACAATCTTAAGATTACATGCAAAAATACACATGACGACGTTTTAGCATGGGCTTCCGATGTTGGTTTAGATTATGTTATAGTTGCTAATATAGGCAATAATTTAAGTAAGAGATATAATTTCATTCAAGAATTACCCGAGTGGCTTGACGGCAACAAAAACTTTACTATCGTTGGTCATGTCTTAGACAAAGGCGAGAAATATTACGAGTTACACCATCAATTTTTTATGGTTAATATAAAATGGTGGGAACAAGCTGGCAAGCCACTGATAGGCAAAGAAGAATTTAATAATTGGGAAACTATAGAGCCTACCAGAAGCCCGGAAAATTGGCACGATGAGTACACGCCGCATTGGATTGGTGCAGGAACTAATACAAAGAGTTATTCGGCAAAGAGGTTCGGCTGGAATATAATTGACGTTGCATTAAAACACGGAAAAATTGATAGCTTTAATGAAAAGCAGCGAGATTGCAAATATTATTTGTATCCCGAAGTTAGCAACGACACTCATAATAAATTTTTTGATGTATTTGATGCTTTGCAGTCTTACAGTCATTTTGTTGCAAACACAGAGTCTCCCCCTGAGCGAGTTACAGATGTGAAATTCGGCGGCGCAATGTGTACGGCAGGCGGCATAACTCCCTTACTAACAGCTTGGAGTGCTGGACTTAAGCCCGGTGATAAATTAACTATAATGGACATTAGTCCGTTCTCGTTAGCCGTTCAACGAGCTATTAGAGAATCGAATTGTAACTTTAGAAATTTTAAAGATGATTTTTATTCTATATTCGGTAAATTAAACCCAGAGCAAATATCTGCAATGTTCAGAGCAGATCGTAACATAGATAAGATGCAAGAAATTATCAACGATCTGATAACAAATAAAGAACTTGGTGAATTTATCGATAATGTATGGCCGCACTTAAATGTAGTCTATGTTAACCATAATATCTTTAATGTTAACGGAATTAAGTGGATGTTGGATAGGTTTGACAATGACGTTAACGTAATGATACATTTAACAAACATGTTACATTATCAAAATACTGCGTGGATATATGATGCTAAAAGCAGATATGATTTAGAAGCACAATTATTTGATATATTCTCTCGTAAAGGAATGAATAGATTTTATCTATATCAGAATAGGCCAGGCGTCAGAGTTAACTGGAGAAGTATAACTCCTGCACAAATTTTGGAAAATAAAGATAGATTTCTATCTAGAGTAAAGGAACTGGAAATATTACCATGGACAAAGAACTAATAGATTTTTTCGATGAGTGGAACCCATTCCCGCATTACAGCACATTAAATCCAAAGCCGGAGAAGTTCAACAACTGGGCAGGCAATGACGGCTTAACAAAAGAATATTTTAACTGGATTGAAAAAGAAAGCAACTGCCCTAGCTTGCGTCTTGACATGCCGGTGCCTCACGAAGAAATGTCTCGGGAAGCATTTGCTTTAATGGACGAGTTTGTTAAGCATCGAGGCGAGGAACATCCCGGTTGGCACAGTCTTGTACTGCATGGAGTTGATAAGCATACCACAGATGATTGGACAAGCAAGTCATACAACTATACAGAAAAGCCAGAGTACAACTGGACTGAAATTGCAGACGCTTGCCCTGTTACCAAAGACTGGCTAACGAACATTTGGAGCTATTCTAGATTTGATAGAGTTAGATTTATGTTGTTGATGCCAGGCGGATACATCAGACAGCATGCAGACTATGACGTGAGAAAACTAGCTGCATATAATGTTGCTATTAATCATCCAGAAGGTGTAGAGTTTACCTTAGAAGACGCTGGTATGATTCCATGGCAAGCAGGTGATGCTAGAGCGATTGATATCGGCCGTCGACATGCTGTTCGACATACAGGGACAGAGCCTAGAATACATATGATTATTCATGGTGCTCCTACATTTAAACATGCACAATTAGTCTGCAAAAGCTACGACTTATTACTAAAAGAACTAAATGTCAAGTAAAACATTCTGTATTCTTCCCTGGATGCACCTTGCCACAAACGCTAGCGGAAATTTGCGTGTGTGTTGCAACAGCACCCCCGGCAAAAATTTTATATACAGAGACAATACAACTAAGCCGTATAAAATAACAGATCCTGACATGGAAAATTTTTGGCATAGTGATTCTATGAAAAAAATCAGGACAGAATTACTGAATGACCAACGTCCTGAAATGTGCGAACGTTGTTTTAGAGAAGAGGACAGTGGTGTTCGTAGTGCAAGACAAGCATGGAATGAAAAATACATGTTTGATTATCAAGCAACTGCTACACCTGATTTTACAGTAAAGTATATTGACATTAGACTTGGTAATCTTTGTAATTTAAAGTGCAGGATGTGTAACCCGTATGCAAGTAACCAATGGGTTGATGAATGGCACTTGGTAGACAAAGCATTGCCAGATTCTGAACAGAAAAGACTTTCCACCATGGACTGGCCTAATGATGACATGGTAGCGGAAAACATACTCAAACTTGGTCTCCACATTGAAGAAATATACTTAACAGGTGGCGAGCCCACATTGGCGTTAAGCCAGTACAAGCTATTTGATCAGCTAATTGAACTGGATCTAGCAAAAAACATAACGTTAAAATATAACACCAATTGCACCAACTTACCTAAGAAACTTGTTGACTATTGGAAGTCTTTTAAGAAGATAAAAATAAATGCCAGTGTAGATGCTGTAGGCGATCTTAATAGATATATTCGTTATCCAACTGGGTGGTCTCTTGTTGAGAAAAACCTAATGAAATTTATAGAGCTAGAAAAAGATTCTAAGATAGATCTGCAAGTGCATTGCACAGTTCAGATTTATAATATCTTAAAGCTCAACGAGTTTTTTGATTTCATGAAAGAACAAGGGATAGAAGACATATATCTAAACATATTGGATCATCCCAAGTATCTAAATATAAGGGCATTGCCTAAGGAACTAAAAGATCTAGCAGCAGAACGTCTAGAACCTTACGTGCATATCAAGAAAGTTAAGTCTACTATTGATTATATGATGGCAAAGGACTGGAGCTCTAACTGGACTGAGTTTGTTAACTACACTAAGACGTTAGACGCTAGTAGATTAGAGTCTATAACAGATCTGGTTCCCGAATTAAAAATATGATTCCAGACAAAGTATGCCTAGTGCCCTTTGCCAGTATAGCCACGCACCCTGCAGGCTATATTAGCAGATGCATGATGAGTACTGTTCCTATGGGATCAATGACTGATCCCGGTGTATGGGATAACGAGAATTTTGTCAATCTAAGAACCGACATGATAGAAGGTCGCTGGAATCTTCCTGGATGTAATACTTGTCACTCTAGAGAACAGCAGGGTTTAGCTAGCCAAAGAATAAATTGGAAGACAAACGAACGTTGGTGGAATGGTGACATCTGGGATACGAAAGATTTTGCTAATAGTAAGACGAATAATGATATCTATCATCTGTATTTGAATACAACTAACCTTTGCAATTTTAAATGTAGAATGTGTAATAGTTTATACAGTAACAGCTGGATAAACGATGACGAACTGCTTAGACAAAATGGATTCAAGCGACCCAACTATGAAGATTTTGCTAAAAATAGAAACGACTTGAAAACATTTGTGCAGATACTGTTACCGAGGTTATCTAAACTTAGGATGATAACTGTAACAGGCGGCGAACCTTTTATTAATAATGATCTCTTAGATGTTTTTGATATTCTTAAAGATGCTGGCATATTGCAAAACTTACACCTAAGTATCACAACTAATGGCAGTCTATTAACAGAGCAACATCTATTAAGATTGCATGAAGCTAACAAAGTTAACATCAATATTAGCATAGATGGAACAGGCAAATTGTTTGAGTATATGCGTAGCGTTGAACAGTGCTCGTGGGGGAAAATTAATAATGTCATTGAAATGATATACGATTTTAAAAAAGAACATAACAATTTTGTTTTTAGTCCAAACGCAAGTTATCAGTTATATAATATGCTTAACGTTAGAGAATTTTATGATTGGGCAGAATCTATTATACAACGACCTGCCGAATGGATTGAATTCAGACTCTTAACCAATCCAGAGTGTTTGCATGTTGCAAATGCACCCGAACATATAAAACAACAAGCTAGCAAACAACTAGATTATGTTGAACAAAAATACGGAGATGCCAATAGGTTTTTTATTGACAATATGAGGAAATCATTAAATGTTAAAAAAGACAATAGACACTGGATCGATTTTCAAAATTTTACCAAAGTGTTAGATACAAAAAGAAAACAACACATACAAGATGTATGTCCTGAACTATATGAAAACTTTACCATTTAATAATATTCGTGCAGCAGACGGTTGGGTTCAAATAGATTGGACTATGTCTAATGTTTGCAATTACGCCTGCGAATATTGTCCTACTATCACTCATGACGGAAGTTTTGGCTGGCCTACGTTAGATAGCGTCGATTATACAACTAAAAAACTTCAGGCTCACTACGGACAGGGAAAACGACTCGAGTATATATTATTAGGAGGAGAGCTCGCCTTATGGAAATCTTTACCTGATGCTATAGACATTATACATAATAATAGCCCGGATGCCCATATTAAGTTTATAACTAATGGAATCATGCCCGCAGACTATTGGAGAAGAATAGGTAAGCACATTACATCTGCGGTTTTTAGTTATCATCCAACACAAGTGAAAGATGTTAAAAAGTTTGTAGAAAGTGTCAACGCACTCGATAACAATTATAAATCTATATTAATATTAGCATGGCCTACAGCTTGGGATAAGGTAGTTGCTGCAAGAGATTACATGTTAGAACATTTGTCTAATTTTACAAGTTTAGAATTAAAATTAGTAGATAACAGATACGAAACAATAGCAAATAGTCGTGTTCCTTATACAGCAGAACAAATAGAGTACATCAATCGGAATAGAAAAGTATCAAAATCAAAAGGGTCCATGTTTAAACCCAGTTATACATTTTTGGATAACGAGCGTATAGAAGAAGTATCTAGCCAACTATTTGTCGATGAACAAAACAATTTCAAAAACTGGTACTGCGGTATTGGCGTAGATAAAATCACTCTAGATGCAAATGGATCAATTAGACGCGGAAGTGGCTGCATGTTAGGTACTGATGAAGATTTTGGTAACTGGAAAGATTGTAATATAAAAACACTTCCTACAAAAGGTGTAACATGTCCGTACAACAGTTGCTGGTGTATGCCAGACTTAATGGCTACAAAAATTAAATACAGTTGATATGAATATTTCAGACTTACCCTTAAGAAAATTGCAACTAGAAGCAGCTAGGGTTATTAGCACAATGCCAGCTACAAATGACAACATCTATAAATTCAACGTGGCAAGTAGGCACAACAGCCAGGGTTGGTATGTTGCTGCCATTGAATGGTATGTAAAAGAATATGGCGGCCTGCCTAGTCAAGTAGGACCTGGCAAAGATGTAAAAATGATATACGAACAAGATGAGTGATGATTTAAAGAAAAGTGCCTACGACTTTACCAAGATCCCTTACAAGGACATAGTAAGAGTAGGACAACGAACAATGCTGTATCGTGATATGTTCACGGTTAGTTGGCTACTAGGCCGGTACTGTAATTACCGTTGCAGCTATTGCTGGCCATATGCCCGCAGCGATAAAAAGGATCATCGTCCGACTCCTTTAATGCTCAAGACAGTAGACGAGATCAAACGTCAGGCACGTGAGCGTGGCTTTAACAGTTTCCACTTTAGTCTAAGTGGCGGTGAGCCAACATTCCATCCTGCTTACATTGACATCCTAAACTACCTAAACGATGATGTACAGAATACAAACTATACTAGCGTACACATGACATCAAATATGAGCCGCCCACTAAAATGGTTTGAAGAAAAGTATGTGCCCGCAGTTAAGAATTTCCATCGCGCAAGTATAACAGCAAGTTGCCATCGCGAGCACGTAGACACAGATGACAAGGTTAGGGAGTTTGCAGACAAGTTAGTCTTATGCCAGGATTACGATACACAGATTACAGTTAACCAGGTTATGGTACCTGAACAGTTCTATGAGATATACGACTTGGCTCTTTACTTCCATGAACGCGGCATCAACGTAACACTAAAGCCACAAAGCGATCCAACTGCTAGTCGTGTAGTAGATGGCTACACTGATGATATGTTGGAGAAGCTACACAACGGCATGCCGCAACGTGCCTTTACTGAACAAAAGGCAGCAGTAGCAGGACTAGTGGCTCGCCCAAAGCCTACATTTAAGATTGACGAAGCACGTACAATGCAAAAGCAAACTTACAGTCAAGGTGTGCCACAACGCTTCCAAGTAGAGTTTGTAGATAAAGAAGGCGAGACATGGTTCATGGATCAAGCAGAACGTTTTAACGCTTTCAACTTTAACAACTTTAACAAGTGGGAATGTAGCAGCGGTTACCGCAGTATTATTATTCGCGAACCTGACGGAACAGTTAAGCGTAGCTATAGTTGTAGTGAAGTGCCACTCGGTCATATTGAGACTGGATTCAAGTTATATGACAAGCCAATGCCTTGCGGCGGAACAAGTTGTGTAAGTAGTGCAGATAGTAAGATACCAAAAAGAGCACCAGGCACTAAATTGCCGCTGTTCCCAGGAGATACAACATATGAAGATACTAGTAGCAGGCAACAGTGAATACGGACTAGCACAGGCCGTTCGCCAAGAGTTAACAGACTATGATATAACTTTTCTAAGTAGGAAAAGCGGATACGATTTAACTCGCGCAGAGCAACAAGCAAGGTTTGCAGAAGCAGCAGTCGAGTTTGATATAATTATTTTATGCAGTTCTCTTTGGAAATTTAATCAAACCTTATTGCTCGAGGCAGTTTATAAGAAAACAAAAGCAGCAGGAAAAAGTCCACTTATAGTATGTGTAGGCAGCACAACTGATAGGGTAGATAAAGCAACCGAATGGTTATACAATGCAGAAAAGAAAGCCTTACGTGACTATGCAAATAGCCTAGGACTAATGGGCGTATGGAACAAAGGTCCGCGAGTAACGTACATCAGTTTCGGTACGCTAACTAATATGCAACATAAACATCCAGACAGAAAAACGCTGCAAATAGAAAAGGCTGCTCAATATATCAAATGGATAATCGAGCAGCCTCAAGGCATACATATCAACGAACTAAGCGTTGATCCTGTACAATAATTTAAACAGCCATAACCGCTTTAATAGCACTGTGGCTGGTATAATTTTCTAATTCAATATCAGACATACTAAACTTGTCAATGTTATCTATAGACGAGTTCAACTTTAATGTAGGTGATGCAAGAGTCTCTCGTGACAATTGTTCTTTAACTTGATCAATGTGATTGAGGTAAATGTGTGCATCACCTATTGTATGTACTAATTCGCCGACTCCTAATCCGCAAACCTGTGCAATCATATGTGTGAACAAACTATAGCTAGCAATATTAAATGGTACGCCCAGAAAAAAGTCTGCACTACGCTGGTACATTTGACAACTTAGCTTACCGTTGCGAACATAAAATTGTGCGAATGCATGACATGGAGGCAGCGCCATCTGATCTAACTCGCCCGGATTCCATGCAGTTAAAATATGTCTACGTCCTTCTGGATCTCGCTTAATACCATCTATTAATTGTGCAAGTTGGTCAACTTCTTTGCAATGTAAACCTCCTTGAACATTGTAAGTTGTGCCAAAATCGTCCTTAACAGTTTGCGTGTGTGTTTTTTTAATTGATTTCCATTTGCGCCACTGTACGCCATATACACGACCCAAGTCTCCTTCGAACGTTGCTTTAGGAGTCCAATAATTAGCTCTAGCATTGTCGGTCCAAATAGTAGGCTTTAGAACACCGTGATCTGTACGTGCATTTCTGTCACCGTAGAGTATTTCAGCGAGTCGTCTTTCATCTCCGCTTCCTTCTATAAACCACAGTAGTTCACTGACTACTGCACGCCACGCTAACTTTTTAGTTGTAACGGCCGGAAAACCTTTCGTCAAATCATAGCGAGACTGCATCCCGAATACACTAATTGTACCAGTGCCAGTCCTGTCCTTTGATTCTACTCCGTTATCTAAAATAAATTGTAAATCTTTTAAGTATTGTTGCATCTTTTCCAAACCTCAAACGCTAGAACATCTAGCTCGTGTCTTTCTACGATAGAAAATCCATTTAGTAAATTTTCAATATCAATAAATGTATCGCAGTCGAATTCGTCTTTGAATCTTGTTAGATATATAAGATCTATTCTGTCTTTTAAACTAGTAACTAACTTGCTTCCGCCAATAACAATGGCATCTTCTATAAATGGATCATTTATAGAAGCAACTGTTATAACATCAGGAACGTCGATAAATCGACTACTAACAACTACATTAAGCCTATTTCTTAATGGTTTTGGAAAACTAGGATCATCCCATGTCCCTCTACCCATGACAATTTTATGACCTAATGTATGTTGTTTAAACCAGGCAAAATCTTCCTTGTTGTGCGGCCAAGGAAGAGTTCCGTTTTTGCCTATTCCATTTTTTGCATCTACTGCAAGTATTGCTTTCATTTATCGTTGCCGAATTGGTTAACTAACAAACGTTTAACGTACTGTACTACTTTATTTTTTATTTTAGCACTGTCTATGAACACTTCAATGTCTTGTACATTTTCTTTTAAATGTTCTAAACCTTGTGCCTTTAAAATATCGCTAGCGTCTTTCATACCTACAAGTTCTTCTTGGCTAAACTCCATCATGTCGCCATTTTTTAACTTTAGTTGAATGTGCGTTATATATTCGATAGGAACCTCTTCCATGACCACGTCTTTAAGGATTTCTTCAAAACTTCTATCCTTCCTTCTAATTGCCATGACTTAGATTCCTCTATTACTTTTTTGGCGGACGCCCGCGTCCTTTTTTTGTAGTCTCTGCCGACTGAACTGCTGGCTTTTCTTTTGGAGCAGGCTTGCTAGTAGTCTGTGGATCTAATGTTTCTGCCTCGGCATATAAACGCTCTGCTTCGCGTTTAAAATGTGCAGCTTGGCTTCGCATTTGATTAGCAATTTGGCTATCACTTAGAGTACCAGGCGCATTAGCTGGCTCTTCCACACTTCCGCCATTAATGTCGCCGCTAGTTGTTCTGCCTTCTGTATTAAGCTGACCGAGTTGAGCATTAAGATCATTTAACTTAATCTTAATCTCGCGAGTAGGTAGCATTGTAATTTCACTTGTAGGGAATTTACGTAGCCAACCACTAGCATGCATGGCTTCGAGCATACCACGGCCGTCATGGAATGTTGCACGAGTGGCGTATTTGAAAAAGTCCATGTCTTCTTGAGCACTAGCTCCTTCGACACTACTAATCAAATCGTCATGGTATAGTTGTGGCAAACTTTCAGTTTCAACAACTAGGCAAGAATTAGGTTCTCCGGGGATTTCCCTGAAAACAACTACACACTTCTTGCCCGTTGCGTCTACTTGCCCAACGTGTTTAATGAATTGGGGCATAATAGTCTCCTATTAGGCGCCTGTAGATTCTGCGGCAGGTGCTTCACCTTCTGCGGCAGTTTGTTCAGCGGCTGCTTTTGCTTGCTCGTTTGCGTTCTTCAAGAACTCGTTCAAACGGCTAGCAACATCACCAATTGCACCAACTTCTAAAATGCTATAAGTTCCACGCTTAATAGCGATGTCGATGGCTGCTAGCAAAATGCTTAAATCATTAACGGTCATAATAAACTCCTTTTGTTATATACCTATTCTATTTATAGGGTAGGTTCTTTATTATATACTGCTATTTGCACAAAGTCAAAAAAAAAAGGACTCCGAAGAGTCCTAAAAGTTAAAAATTTATTTTTATTATTATGCAGGCACGTTGTTAAACGTATAATGAGCAGTAACACCAAATGGTGCTTCAATATTCTCGTTGCCGTGAATGACAAACAATGTATCGCAATAGTTCTCGTCACCCCAGCTACCGCAAGGGTAACCGTCAGTGAACATGATGAACTGTTTAGGTTCGATGCCTTCGTCCTTCATGTAACGGAAACAAGCATCAAAGTCTGTGCCGCCGCCGCCTTGAGGATCGTAGTCGTAAATGTCTTCTGCACCATCTTCGGAGAATGTAACAGGATTGTACACTTCTGTGTCGAAGCTGAACACATGGATACTGTATGTGGTATACATATCCATCATGCCCTTAACCTCACTCAAGAAGTCCTGTGCCATTGCGGCGCTGATAGAACCTGACATGTCGAGAGCAATACAAACATCCAGATGCGCAGCAGGCAACATACCAGGAAGCACTGCACCGGTGTGCCATGCTTTACGACTCGGACGCATAAAGCTATAGTTATTCTTCAAGCTGGACTCCAATTGGATGCGAAGCAGGTCTTGCCAACGCATTTTCGGAGCAGTGAATTGTTGGATCAACCGACGAATACCTGCGGGAGTGTTGCCAGCACCAGCAGCCTGAGCAGCCTGTAGCACGGCTTCCTTCATCTCATCGCGAATCTTCTTAGCAGTTTCTTCGTCAATCTTGATGCCGGAGCTCTTGCTTTTGCCATCGCTACCTTTCTTAGGATTGCCGGAACCGTCATCCTCGCCTTCTTCACCGGAGCCATCCAAGTGCATATCCAGAGTAACTTGGATTTTAACGGCGTTCTTCATAAGCTCGTCGTAAACTTCTTCCGCAGTCATGTCGCGATATTTTGTATCGTGCAAAATAGGAACAGCAGTGATCTTCTTGCCTACATTATTTTGGATAAGCATGTCGTTGATAAGGTAGTCACCTGCCATGTTCCAAACGTCCGGCCGGCGGTCGCCTCGACGTCCCATATGGTTGTAAACGCAATGACCTACCTCGTGACCAAACAGGAATACGAGTTCATCGTCGTCTAGCTTATTAATAAAGTCGGTACAGTAATAAAAGTGGCGCCCATCGGTTGCCGCAGTTTGGCACCAATCACTGGCTTCTACTAGCTTCATACGAGTAGCCAAGTTACCCCAGAACGGATGCTTCAACAGCATACGAACGCGGGCTTTAGTAAGACGGTCTCGAACATCAAGTTTCATATAAATTCCTTAGTAATGCTTTATTATAATGCCAAAGTTATTTTGTGTCAATTAATTCTTGGCAGGTCTCGTACTTTGCTAAAAATATGTAAAGCTCTGTTAACTTCAAAATTCTTGTGTTTGTACATATAAGCCTTTTTACGCTCAGCAACTTCCAAGGCCTCCATTAACTTAAACTTCTCATTTAAGTTTTTAGTTATCATCAGCTCTTTTTGCATGTCAACAATGTCTAGAGCATACTCTATCCATTTTTCCGTTGCTTTTACTTTGTCGTACGGAACAATTCCCTGAGACTTGTTAGTAGTAGACGAGTATTTGTTAAAGTAATTTGCAACTTGCATACACAGAACTCCTTAAAAAATTAAATTATAACAGAGTTCTGATTTTGTGCCAATTACTCTTTGTCATATGTAGCTCTGAGCATTTTGATTAATTGCTCACAAGCCACTTCGTTCATTAACAATGTAATGGCTCCGCCACCGTCAGACATAAGTGTAAGTGTAGTAAAGCCATCGTCCCTGCGCCCGACTCTGTAATGCTCTTTTGGCTGTTCCTTTACTGGCTGTACAGGAGGCATCTTTGCTATAACTTTAGGTGCAGGAAACTTTAGTACGTTATCAGGCTCAGTGTCTTTCATAAATTTATTAAACCCTAAAAATTCAAAGAAGTTCATTATTATTTCCTAAGTTTTTCTCGGATTTCTTTTTCGTGGTCTGTTTTTGCAGTCCATACAACACTATCGTAGCCTTTGGCAAACAAGTATGTATCACACCACACTAATACACTTAGAAAAATCCAAAATCCTAGCCAGCCCATCACATACTCCCAAAGCCGCCAGGCTTACTTGCGTTAGGCTTTTCGCATCGAACCCCTTTACCAAATTCGTCAAGTATCTGGCGAGCCTGTCCTTCTTGACCAACAATAAATTTATAACCCTCGATGCAACGACTTTCGGTTAAGCCATTAATGCCCCAACTAATTGGATTGGCACCGCCGCTTGTGCCATTGACTACTCCTGCCACAAACATTATAAAGGTAATACCAATCACAACTGCAATCATTAGTTCGATGAGAGTAAATCCACGTTGCTTCATAATCCAAACCTTAATCTAAAAGTAAATGCATCTTCGGCATTTCTAAACCAAATGTTTTTATAACCTAACGGGCGATAAAAATCTAATCCTTTTATGCCCACACTACGTAACCAAGTAGTATGTTCATCCCTGCACTTAACATCTATTTCTACTACGTGCCAAGAATCTTTAGCACGTTTGTAATAATGGTCTAGCTCTTCTCTTGTTATATCTGTAGTGCCTAGCACACTTCTAACATATTCCAAGTCTCCATAGACTAGCTCGATTACATACTGAGAAAGGGGGAGCAAGTCCCCCGATCCCAATGTTTTAGTTGCTGACGTCAACGACAAGGTGTGCATAACGCTTGAAGAAGTCTGGGAAGTTCTTCAGCTTCTTGTGGTCGAAGGGCAAGTTGTAGTTCTTAAGTGCAGTGTGGGCACCCATGATAACCATCTCTGGTTCAAAATTATCCATCATAAACTGGATAAAGAACTCACATTGGCTATGCCATGTGTCCAGCTTGCCGGACTTCTTAGCATTGTCGTAGCCGTCTTTGAGCTCGTAGCACATACCAGTGGTCAACGAGTACATAGCGGACACTTCTTTAACCTTGAGCTCCTTGACCTTACCAGCCAGGATGTCTGCAGGGTTAGGCAAGTCTGCGGCAATCTTACGATGTGCCATAAACTTGATAGCCAAGCCTTCTCCGATACAACCAGCCACCATATCAGTCTGCTCATTCTCAGTCATCTCATCATCAATTAGATCAGACACAAAGCTCCAAGAGCGAGGTGTAGCAAAGCTACGGTCATGCACAGTAGGATCGAAATTGTAAAGGTCACCTTTAGCATAGTTCAAGTAACCAACCACGTCTTGGTGGATACGATTTTGCAGTGCCCAAACGTTCCAGTCAGCAAAGTCAACTCGCAGTTCAAAGTGAACAAAGCGGTTAGCCAGCGGAGT